>ENA-ORBV01001404-ORBV01001404.1-microbial-mat-metagenome-genome-assembly--contig:-NODE-1404-length-53717-cov-8.547837_pt1 | contig 53717 bp, 45 predicted proteins | sample MGYA00237777_ERZ505514 | MGnify/ENA primary metagenome ERZ505514 (study PRJEB26160, sample SAMN06269048) | microbial mat metagenome | isolation source: Oligotrophic lake microbial mat | place... | reverse complement strand
TGCCACATCGTGGAAACCGGCAACCAGTCCTATCGCTTCCTGCACAGCACCAAACAGGCCAAGAGTCAGATCAAAGCGCGCGAGCAAAGCAAAAGGGCAAATCCCAAAGAGACCGAAACAACACTTGAAGAGGAGGAGCCGATCTGAGAAATAGAAAAGCAAAAACCACCAAAGGGGTATAGTTATCCACAGCTGGCTGCAGTCAGGTCAGCAAAAGCCCCTGGTCAAAATTCAATCGGCACAGGTGGTCAAAATTCAACCGGCGCCAACAGGCGGTGACCCGATAGGCAGCAGCCCGGAGGAACTACAAAAGCTCGTCGCGACGGAAGTACCACGCTGGCGGAAGGTGGTCCAAAATTCGGGGATGCGCCTGCAGTAACCCGGAGGACCCGGTGCGCAGCCCCTTAGTAAGGCTGTTTAATGCGCAAAGCTCGGCAGCATTGACGATGTGGATGCGCCAGTCGTCGCCGGCGCCTTTGGCGTATCGAACAAAAACCATCGGAAATTCTACTTATGAACTTTCCGCTTGACGGAAGGACTTACGAAACCGGAAGCCATTCAGATGATCAAAAATTCTGTTTTATTCATTAATAGCAATCACAAGCCAGTGTTAGAGAAGCTGCAAAGGCTATATACCGTCTACAACTATCGTGACGCGGTGGATCGCGAAGCATTAATAGTGGAGGCAGCGCCAAACGTGCGTGCAATCTTCACCAACGAGAGCAGCTGGGTGCCATCGCTGTTAGATGCACTGCCAAACCTTGAACTGATCGTGTTGACATCCAACGGCTATGAACGTATCGATTTAGCCAAGGCAAAGCAGCGTGGTATTCGTATTACCAATACGCCAGATCAGACCACAGGGGACGTGGCTGACTTGGCCATGGCACTGATGCTTGCCACTGCGAGGCGCGTAACCTGGGCAGAACGTTACGTACGTTCCGGCGACTGGAATACCAAGGGGCGCGCGCCGCTGACTCACCGCTTCCACGGCAAGAAGCTTGGTATTGTTGGACTCGGATCAATCGGCAAAGCGGTGGCAAAGCGAGCAGGTGGCTTTGATATGGATATCTCCTACAACGGTCCAAACCGTAAAAATGACGTCCCCTACTGTCACTATGCCAGCCTGATGACAATGGCGCACAACGTGGACTTTCTCGCAATAACCTGCGTCGGTGGACCAAAAACTGCTGGGATCGTTAACGCAAATGTGTTGAGGGCACTTGGGCCAGATGGCATTGTCGTAAACGTGGCGCGCGGCAGTTGCATTGTCCAGTCAGACCTGATCGCTGTATTGCGCGAAGGCAGCTTGGGCGGCGCCGGAATTGACGTCTACGAAAATGAGCCTGCCGATCCGGTGCCATTTGAGGGTCTCGATAACATCGTTCTTACCCCCCACTATGGCAGTGGCACACCTGACACCCGAATAGAGATGAACGAGGTTGGCCTGCAAAACCTACAGGCTTTCTTCGAAGGAAAATCGCTCGTTACACCTATTCCCGAGTTGCTCGACTGAATTCTCAAGGCAACATCGTTTCCATTGGAATTTCAAGCACTTTCTTGTCGCGCAATTAGTGCATTCAATGCGGAACCGGCTCGAAACCAGCGCAGGTGGTTGGCAGAGAGAGAGTGCGCAAGTTTAATGATTTCGCGCATACCGTCTGCATGCAACAAATGGCATTCAACATCCAATCCCGGCGCCATGCTGGCCATACCGACCAGACTGATACGATCGCTTTCGCGGATACGATCATAATCATCTGGATCACGAAAAACGAGCGGCAACAAACCTTGTTTCTTTAAATTCGACTCGTGAATACGTGCAAAACTACATGCAATTACAGCTGCACAACCGAGGTAGCGCGGGATGATCGCCGCATGCTCGCGACTGCTGCCCTCGCCGTAGTTGTCACCGCCGACAATCACCCACCGCAGGTTCTTCGCTCTGTAATGTCTAGCAACCTCTGCAACGGCTTTTGATTTTTCTCCTGTCGAAATATTCGTAACCTTCCCGATCTCATTCGTATATGCATTCACGCCCCCGATTAGCATGCCATCGCTCGACTTGCCAATGTGCCCCCGGTATCGCATCCACGGCCCTGCTGGCGCGATTTGGTCGGTAGTGGTCTTACCTTTGGTCTTCATGAGCACGGGCATGTCAACAAAATCCCCGCCATCCCAGGCAGTCCAGGGCTCCATGAGCTGCAGCCTCTCGCTCGCGGGGTCTATTGCCACCACCACGTTCTTGCCATCTGAGGGCGGCGCTGTATAGAGCGATCCGCGAGCGGCAAAATGTTCCGCTGGAACCTCAGGCGAATTGTCCGGAGGATCAAGGACAAATGGCTTCCCATCCGCATCCTGAAGCTTATCGGTTAACGGATTAAACGACAGCCTTCCTGCAAGGGCTATTGCAGTAACGACTTCCGGACTCGCCATGAAATGCATTGTCGTGGACTGCCCATCATTGCGTCCGGGATAATTGCGATTGTATGATGTCAGTATGGTGTTGGGGACTCCCAGGACTCCTGGCTCCCTTTTCCACTGCCCGATGCACGGACCGCACGCATTGGCCAGAACTACCCCGCCAATCTGTTGAAGCGACCTCATTTGACCGTCACGCTCGATCGTGGCGCGAATCTGCTCCGACCCTGGCGTGATCAAGAACGGCACAGCTGATTTGATCCCATGGGAAAGCGCCTGCTCAGCGACGTTCGCCGCGCGACTCATGTCTTCGTACGACGAATTTGTACAACTGCCGATCAACGCGACCGACACAGCAATCGGGGATGCCCAATTCTCATTTTTCAGCTCCGCCGCGAGCTCGGATATGGGACGAGTTCGGTCTGGAGAGTGCGGGCCTGTAATAAAGGGTTCGAGTCCAGACAAATTCAGTCTGATCACCCGGTCATAATGCTTTTCCGGATCGCCTTCTACCTCCTCGTCAGGCACCAGCAAGTCCTTGTATTGCTCGACGAGCGCTACCAGCTCACCCCGGCCAGTAGCCGTCAGGTAACGTGCCATACGTTCATCCGCCGGGAAGATGGAAGTCGTAGCACCTACCTCAGCGCCCATGTTGGCGATGGTTGCCTTTCCAGTCGCACTGATTGTCCGTGCCCCGGGCCCTATGTATTCAATAACCGCGTTTGTCCCTCCGCTTGCAGTAAGTTCGCCTGCCAACCAGAGAATCACATCCTTGGGGCTTGCCCACCCGTTGAGCGTTCCAGTCAAATACACTGCTATCCGCTTCGGGTATCGCACCTCCCACGGGAGCCCAGCTAACACCTCCGCCGCCTCAGCCCCGCCAACAGCAACAGCGCAGGCGCCTAGCCCCCCCGCATTGGGTGTGTGTGAGTCGGTTCCGAGGACCAGGGCCCCCGGATAAGCGTAGTTCTCCAAGAACACCTGATGGGCTATTCCAGCCCCTGGCGCCCAAAACCCAGCGCCATATCTCGCCGCTGCAGTCCGTAGAAACTCGTAGATCTCTCGATTCTGGCTAATGGAAGCGGCAAGATCTTCCTTCCCGTCTACCCGCGCCTGTGTCAGGTGGTCACAGTGAACTGTTGTCGGCAGCCGCACCCTGTCCTGCCCCGTCTGAATGAATTGCAGCATTGTGACTTGGCCGATCGCGTCGGGAAGCACCACTCGGTCAGGATTGAGCAAAACGTAGGATTGCCCGGGGACGATACGCTCTTGCTCTGCGTCGTCAAGATGCCCCAAGAAGAGTTTGTCCGTCAGTGTCAACGGTTTGCCTGCACGAGAACGAACAATGCCCAAGTTGCGCGCTATGCCTTTGTAGGTCGCCTCCACCATCTCTCGAGTCGATTCCACGACGGGCATTTTTTCAAGTTCCTTTCTGCGTGCTTAACCGACTTCGGCTAAAAAGCGGATCCCATGGATCAAATAATTCAGTCCCAGAGTATGACGTAAATCAATCTATTTTCGCGCCAGTCATGTGGATGAGTTTTCCGTATTTCTCGTAGTCCGCCTTCAAGAGCTGCGCAAACTCATTGGTGCTCAAATATAGCGAATCATGCGCAGCAGCACTGAGCTTTTTCCGCACACCGGCATCACTATTGGCTTTCTTGAATTCGGCATTGAGCCTGTTGAGCACGCTCTGCGGCGTCCCCGCCGGAACAAAGGCGCCAACCCATGAAGTGAACTCATATCCAGGCACTCCCGCCTCTGCCATGGTGGGAATGTCCGGATACTGCTCAACCCGGGTGCTTGACGTCACTGCCAGCGGACGAACCCGATTTGCCTCGAGTTGCGGAAGAAAGGAGCCGAGAGTCGCAATCATTGCCTGCGTCTCACCAGTCGCAATTGATATACCAGCGGGCGCGCCTCCCTTATACGGAACGTGAAGCATTTTGGTATCCGTCATCGAATTGAAGAGGACCATTAACAAGTGCGTGAAGCTACCGTTTCCAGCCGACCCGTACACAATCTCTCCAGGCCGCTTCTTCGCTAGTGCAATGAACTCCTTGACCGACTTGACTGGCAACGACGGGTGAACTGCAAGTATGCCGACCTGTCTGCCGAGTGGTGAAACACCAATAAAATCTTTCAGCGGATCATATGGAAGCTTACGATAGAGATGCGCATTGCCCAGATGTGTCGCCGATGTCACAAGCATCGTGTAGCCGTCAGGAGGGCTCTTAGCCACGACTTCGGAACCAATTGTGCCGGCTGCCCCCCCGCGATTGTCGATCACAAACTGCTGTTTAAGAGATCCCGATACGTATTGCAGCACGATCCGTCCAACTATGTCGTTCGATCCACCAGCTGGCCACGGGATAACTACTCTGACGGCCTTCTCAGGATAAGCCTGCCCTATGGCAGTTACCGAATAAAACAGGGTCGCCCCTAAAATCGAGAAGAGCATGGATTTTGATTTGAACATTCTGCACCTCCATCCGGCATTTCACCTATTGCGTCAGAAACGTAAGTTGTTCTTCTTGAATTCCCGATCTACACAATACACATGCATTTCGACGCCATGGCCTTTTGCCTCAATCCACTTGGATTTTGGCCTCTTTGATTACCTCGCGCCACTGAGAAATTTCACTCCTCAGATATTTGCCGAACTCCTGTGAACTGTTTCCAACGGGATCGAGTCCAAAACGTTGAAAACGATCAGCGACATCAGGTAAACCTATGATCCTTACCATTTCTGCATTCAGTTTTGCAGTAATTGCTTTCGGCGTCTTCGCGGGAACAAACGCTCCATACCATGTCAGAACCTGATACCCCGCGACACCCGCTTCCGCGATAGTGGGAACCTCGGGAATCGCATTTGACCTTTTTCCTCCTGTGACACCAAGACCACGCAATTTTCCTAACTTTATCTGGGGAATTGCCGGCGTTAACGCGATGAATTGCATCATTACCTGACCACCCAATACGTCCCTCATCGCAGGTGTATTCCCTTTATACGGCACATGGACCATCTTAATCTTTGCTAGCCACATGAAAAGTTCCATCGACAGATGCGATGATTGCCCGGTCCCTCCAGAAGCAAACGTCAATTGATCAGGCTTGTTTTTCGCCAGCGCAATTAATTCCTTCACTGACTTGGCTGCAACCGAGGGATTGACAACAAGAATATTCTGTCCGGCTGCAATCAATGTAATCGGGTCGAAATCGCGCACCGGATCATAGGATAGTTTCTGATAAAGACCCGGATTAATCGAGAACGGACCTGCATAGCCCAAAATTAATGTATGTCCGTCTGGCGCGGATTTGGCTCCGATCTCTGTGCCGATGATTCCTCGCCCCCCATCCCTCGTATCAACAATAACGGTTTGACCAAGGGCATCGCTTAGGTGCTGCCCCACAAGTCGCGCCGAAAAATCTGGGGCACCACCAGGAGAGGCTGGAACCAAGAAGCGGATCGGCTTGGATGGGTAGCTTTGGGCATGGGTGATTGAAATCCCCAATATCGACACCAAGACTAGAGCGACTGAGCGCAGTTTTACAATTCTCATTACAATCACCTCCTGTCGGATATTCTTATTCGGACGCCACACAAATAGACACTTGGCGCTTATTGAACGTCAGTCTGCATATCCAAACCATCCACGCGCCACAGATGATCCGCGCACCGCCATAGGCGATAGAACGTAAAGAATTCCATCAATTAACAGTAGAAGAACTGTCTGACAACATCGATCTCAGGGTATAAGGCAATACACCGCAGTTTCGAATGTATTCGACCTCCGCACTAGTGTCGACTCGAACACGAAGATTCACGCTTTCTTGCTTGCCATTCTTCCTGTGAATTACCAAAGTCGCGTTCTGGAGTGGTTCGAGATCATCGGAAAGACCGCGTATATCAAACGTTTCACTGCCGTCAAGTTGCAGCGACTGAATGCTGCATCCTTCCTCGAACTGGCAGGGAATCACCCCCAGAGCCGCCAGATTCGTACGATGAATCCGCTCAAAACTGCGCGCGATGACCGCCTTTACCCCAAGCAATTGGGTACCCTTAGCCGCCCAATCCCGGGCGCTTCCCATACCGTAGTCCGTTCCGGCAAAAATAATTGTCGGAACCTTTTCATCTTGGTAACGCATGGCCACGTCGTAAATTGAAGTGATATCGCCGCTTGGATGATGTTTCGCGATACTGCCTTCCCGATCAGGAACCATAAGGTTACGCAGCCTGGGATTCGCAAACGTGCCGCGAATCATCACGTCGTGGTTAATCCTGCGGGAGCCATAGGTATTAAAATTCTCTTTTGTTACGCCCAGTGATTGTAAATATTGTCCTGCTGGCGAGTCGGGCATGATCACGGTTACCGGACTGATATGGTCCGTCGTCACGGTATCGCCAAGCAATGCGAGCACCCGCGCATTTGTGATATCGGCAATACCCTCCGGTTTTATGGAAAACCCCTTGAAGAATGGCGGTTCCTTTATGTACATGGAGCTTTCGTCCCAACTAAAAAGGTCACCGGATATTGTCGGCACAGCCTGCCAGGCTGAACTGACTGCAGGGAACTCATAAGCCTCGGTGTAAATCGCTGAGTCACGCGCCAATGGAAGCACTTTCGCCAACTCTTCGGACGTCGGCCATATATCTTTCAAATAGACTTTCTTGCCATCACGACCCTCCCCCAGCGATTCACAGGTGAGGTCGATATCCATACGGCCCGCAATCGCATAGGCCACTACCAGTGGAGGGCTCATCAGAAAACTTGCTTTCAGCGCGGGATGTATCCGCGCCTCAAAGTTCCGATTTCCCGAAAGAACGGCCACACCTATGCTGTCGTTTTTCATCAAAGCAGACTCATGATCTTCGTAAAGAGGCCCCGTCATGCCGTTGCAGGTAGCGCATCCGTATCCAACAACACGGAATCCGAGTTGATCCAGTGGCTCCTGTAAACCGGCCCGCGCAAGATAGGCGCTCACCGCACGCGAACCTGGTGTCAGAGAAGTCTTGACCCATGGCTTCGCCTTCAACCCAAGCGCAACGGCCTTCTTGGCCAGAAGTCCTGCCGCCAGCATGACGCCCGGGTTGGACGTGTTAGTGCACGAGGTAATAGCCGCCACAAAAATTGCGCCATCACCCTGATCACCGCTGCCTGCAGCCCCGGACCGACCATATCCGCCTTCTGCCAACGGTGCTCGCAAAAGCTCGCCGAATTTCGTGGATACATCAGTCAAGGCAATACGATCTTGCGGTCGCTTCGGTCCCGCAATGCTCGGCTGGACATTACCGAGGTCGAAAGAAACAACACGTGTGTAATCGATTGCCCCCGGCTTCTGTAAGCCGAACATTTCTTGCGCCTGATAATAACTGCGGAATGTATCTACTTCATCTTTGGTTCTTCCCGTACTTTCAAGGAAGCGACAAACTTCTTCATCAGGTGCAAAGAAACCTATGGTTGCCCCATATTCAGGAACCATATTGGAAAGCGTAGCGCGATCGGGTACCGAGAGACCTTCGACCCCATCTCCAAAATACTCAACAAATGCACCGACAACGCCGGCCTTACGCAAAGCCTCGGTCAAACTCAGAACGACATCCGTGGTAGTGACACCTTCACGCATTCTCCCCTTGAGCTCCACCCCAATCACGTCTGGCGTAAGAATATAAATTGGCTGCCCCAACGTTGCCGCACCCGCATCTATGCCGCCGACCCCCCAGCCAACCACACCAATGCCGTTAATCATCACCGTGTGAGAATCCGTTCCCACAAGCGTGTCCGGATAACACGCAGTGCCGTCGTGCAGCACACCCCGCGCAAGATACTCGAGGTTAACCTGATGCAATATGCCATTGCCGGGGGGAATCACATTAAGACCGTCGAAAGCACCCATCGCCCATTTCAGAAACCTGAACCGCTCGACATTGCGCTCTACTTCAAGCTTCATGTTCTTCTCAAGCGCGTCGGGACCATCGTTATAGTCAACCGCCAAAGTGTGATCCACAACCATTGTTACGGGAACCTTGGGGACGATGAGTCGGACATCCTTATTGAGCCGAGATGCGGCACTACGCATGGCGGCCAGGTCACCAAGCGTAGGGATGCCCGCCAATTCATGCATGACGACTCGCCCCACAACAAACGGAATTTCGGCAGTTCGCTTGCCACGAGGTTCCCAATTCGCTAATTGCCGAACATGCCCCTCGGTAACCCGAACGCCATCACAATTTCGCACCAGTGACTCGAGAATTATCCTAAGAGAGACGGGTAAACGACTCACGTCTGCGACACCAGCAGGTTTGAGCGAAGGCAGCGAATAAAAAGTCTTCGTTAGACCTTTAGCTGTCTTGAATTCCCCTCTACTGCCGAAGAGATCATGCATTCTCAAACCCCAAAAATTATTAACGATTAGTCAACGCTTGATTCAAACAAGAAAATAAGGCCGCTCTGAATTCAATTATTCATTGCCTACTGCGCGAGGGACTTCGCGTGAATTGCAGCCTGCGTTCCCGCAATTCGACCAAACACCGCACCTGACACAAGCCCTGTGCCGCTGGGATAGTTAAAATAGAACAATCCTCCCACCATTTCCCCTGCCGCAAATAGGCCCGGAATTTCACGCCCAGCAACACTTTGCACAGCAGCATCGGGCGACACCTTGACACCACCGAAAGTAAAGGTGATTCCGCAGGTAACCGCATAGGCCTGGTACGGCGGCGTATCAATTGTAGTGGCCCAGTTCGACTTCGGCACCGTCAGTCCTTGCGTACATCTGCCATCTTTGATTACGGAATTAAATGGAATTTCCTTTCGGACAGATTCGTTAAATTTCTTGACCGTATGCAGGAAATTTTTCTTGTTAACACCATCAAGTTTTTCCGCCAGTTCTTCGATCGAATTAGCCTCGACTTTTGTGACTTGTTTGATGCGGTATTCGTCGCGCAGCAGCGGGATGACTTTGGCATCATAGATCTGCCAAGAAAACATCCCAGGCTGCTTAAGGACATCAAGCCCATATTTGGCGTAAGTGAAATTTCGGAAATCGGCTCCCTCATCTACGAAACGCTCACCGTTCGCATTCACCATTATGGAAAATGGATAACTGTGCTTCTGAAACCCGTCACCGACAATACGGTCACCAAAAGTGGGGGCATTCATATCCCAACCGACCGCGTGCGCCCCTGACCAGTGTCCACACGGCATGGCCCCGGCGCTTATGGCCATATTAATACCATCACCCATGTTGAAACGCGTGCCACGCACCTTGGCAAGATCCCAATTCGCCCCGAGATATCTGGCACGCATCTCGGCATTGGACTCAAATCCACCAGCTGCCAACACGACGGCCTTTGCTTTGATCTGAGATTGTTTACCATGTGATTCCACCAAGACACCTACGATACGGCCGTCGTCCTTGACCAGCGACACCGCTGCCGTCTCGTACAAAATCGGGATTCCTAGGTTTTTAGCAATCTTATGCAGTGATTCAACAAGCCCTGCGCCTCCGCCCCAAAATGCGCATACTTGACCACCAAAAAATTTAAATCGCCCTTCCACTTTATGGGCCTGACGACCGTACATAGGCTCAAACTTAATACCTTTTTTCTTCATCCAGGCAAGCGTGGGACGACTGTTGCCTATCAGGGTTTCGGTAAGATCCGGATCGCAACGGTACTGAGTGACTCGCCCCATGTCATCGAAGAAGTTCTCGGCCGTATAGACTCCAAAATCGACCGTCTTCTCTTCCTCCGGCGACACGTCGAGCACCTCGCGTAACTCTGAAATATTGTTAAAAACAAACCGGGTTGCTCCGGCCGTAAAAAAACTGTTTCCTCCTGCTTCCGCTTCGGGTGCGCGTTCCAGAACCACCACCTTTGCTCCACCTTCATGTGCCGCCATTGCGGCACAAATCGCTGCATTACCCGCGCCGACAACAACAACGTCAGCTTCACTAATTTGATTTAACTCCATTCCAGCCCCCTAGTTTGCTATCTGAACGCTACTGATCATTTGACATCTGAAGTGCGCAAAACTTGTATCGAAGGCCAGCGTTCCAATTTTGCATAGCCACCGCCAATATGAGCAAAGAAACAAGGCAATCCCACGCTCGCGAAAAAAACGACATACTTCGCCCTTAAACCAAGGCTGTTAATTCCGCAGACGGATAAGCTTGTTTGCCATCTTAGAGCAAATTCTGTATCTTGTTAAGTAGTCATACAACTTTTATATTATCAAAATTGAATAAGAATCTCTCAACGCAAGAAAATCCGTCGCTGCTACCTGCCGTACAGGCGAGCCCGCGCCTGCGCAGATCCGCTGCAACGCTCCTTCTGAACAAGGTCATTCCGACTAAATATGCGGACCAACTGTATGGCGACATATTGGCGGCAATTGTGAATGGCACCCTGCCTGAGGGTGAAAAACTGCCCTCGGAGAACGAACTCGCCTCTTCGTTCGGAGTTTCACGTCCGGTTGTTCGCGAAGCCTTGTCAAGACTTCGCGCCGACAGCGTTATTGTTTCTCGGCGCGGCTCCGGGTCCTATGTACAACGCCGCCCAAGTCCGCAAATCCTTACACTCACCCCGATTTCAGAAGTCGCCGATCTGATGCGCTGCATGGAATTCAGAATCGCGATTGAAGGTGAAACGGCTGCCCTGGCGGCCACACGCAGAACTGACAAAAATCTCAGTGAAATGAGGGCCGCCTTAAAGGAGTTGGACGCGAATATTCGCAAGAAAATGCTTGGGGCCGATGCAGACATTCGGTTCCATAATGCAATTTCCGAAGCGAGTAAGAACAAGCTGTTCACGTCTGTCTTACAAACACTATCAGAAGCCATCCTAAAAGGCATGACCGTAGCCAGAAAGTTGTCACTTCAGGCTAATACGAAACGCTTACGGACAGTGCAGGCGGAACATCTTCGAATTTTTGAGGCCATCAACAACAAGGATTCAGTGGCCGCACGCCGAGCAGTCAGAACGCATATTGAAAACGCTCGTGCACGTGTGCTGAGCTACACGATGAACCCAACGGACTGAAAACACAGTACCCACAGCATTAACGGTAATTAAGGAATTGATCAGCCATGCCAAAACCAAAAACAATGTTTCAGAAGATTTTTGATCTGCACACCATCCGTGAGCGAGGTGAAAATGAAGCGCTCATTTACGTCGACTACAACGTCGTACATGAGGGGGCGTTTTATTCATTTGATGGCCTGCGGCAGGAAGGCCGGACTTTGCGCCGCCCGGACCAGACGCTCGCGTTCGCAGATCACTATGTACCGACACTAAATCGTGAGAAGGGGCTTGCCGGCATCGTGGACCCCGAAGCCCGCACGATGGTTGAAAATCTTGAGAAGAATGCGAAGCTTACAGGTATCAAACACTTCGGCATGGACCACCCGCAGCAAGGCATCATGCACGTCGTTGCAGCCGAATTGGGGTTTATCCAACCAGGTATGGTTGTGACTGGATCCGACTCTCATATCGCGACAAACGGCGCCTTCGGTACCTTTGGGTTCGGCGTCGGCGCATCACAAGTAAAGCATATTCTTGCAACTCAGACAGTGTGGTTCCGCCGACCCAAGGTCATGCTCATTACCGTTGATGGCTCATTGCGACACGGGGTGTCAGCAAAAGACGTCATTCTCGCCATCATTGAGCACATCGGAATTGCTGGAGGCGCAGGACACGTCATTGAGTACAGCGGCAACGCAATTTCGGAGATGACGATGGAAAGCCGAATGACGCTTTGCAATATGTCAATCGAGGGCGGCGCCCGAGCTGGCATGGTTGCACCGGACCAGAAGACGATCAACTATTTGCAAAGCCTCCCATACGCCCCTAAGGGGCCGGCATGGGACAACGCTGTTGCCTTCTGGAAAGGCGTTCCTTCCGACGCCAATGCCGTTTTTGATCGGGAAGTCACACTGGACGGAAATACTATTGAACCCATGGTTACTTGGGGCACATGTCAGGATGAAGCATGCGCGATCACTGGAAAGGTTCCGGATCCAGCGCAATTTTCGGACCCGGCGAGACGCGGCCGTGCCGAGAAAGCCCTCGCCTATATGCGCCTAACCCCGGGAACACCACTCACGAATATCCCAATAGACCGAGTTTTCATTGGCTCGTGCACAAATGCTCGCATTGAGGATCTGCGGGAAGCTGCAAAAGTCGCCAAAGGTAAAAAAGTGGTAATTCCGTCAATCATTGTCCCGGGATCACAAACAGTAAAGCAGGCGGCAGAACGCGAAGGATTGCACGAAATTTTCCTGAGCGCCGGCTTCGAATGGCGCTCGCCTGGCTGTTCCATGTGTACCGGCTCCAACGGCGACCGCGTGCCCGCAGGCGAACGCTGCGCCTCTACATCCAATCGGAACTTTGAAGGGCGCCAAGGACGAGGCTCATTGACTCACCTGGTAAGTCCTGCAATGGCCGCCGCTGCCGCACTTACTGGGCACCTGACAGATGTTCGTGAACATATTTGATGGGGCCTTCATGCAACCTTTTACGGAATTAACTGCAATTGCCGCACCTTATTATTTCCCGGATATTGATACCGACAAGATAATCCCGCATGTTTTTTTGCGTAAACCACTTTCAGCCGGTTATAGAAACTTTCTCTTCTACAATCAGCGTTTTTCGCCTGAAGGAAAAATAAAATCATTTATTCTGCATGATGCCCCTTACGACAAGGCAGGCATTCTTGTGGCTGGCGCCAACTTTGGATGTGGCTCGACACGTGAAGGTGCTGTCTACGCGCTTATGGACTTCGGCTTTCGGGCGATTATTGCACCCAGCTTTGGCGACATCTTCCAATCAAACTGCCTGCAAAATGGCCTACTGCCAGTCGTTCTTCCCGCTGATGTAGTCGCACAACTAGCCGCGCATGTCGAGAAGCACCCAGACGCAAAAGTATCGATCAATCTCGAGAAGCAGGTAGTTACTACGCCTGATGGACAGTCACATAAGTTTGCGATAGATGGAGTACGCAAAGAGCAGTTGCTGCAGGGGCTTGATGATATCGGGATCACACTTACGGATAGCAACCTTATTGACGAATTCGAAAAATCCTACAAGAGCCGGCATTCTTGGCTTTGAGGATTCGTCGGATTTCAATCCGCCTTGAATCGCGATGAGTCAGGCGATGAAGGCCGAGCGTCAAGCCTTTCTAAGAAGCAAGTGCAACAAAATTCTCTGGACTATTGTGGTGGCGGAATGCCTGTAACTCGCCTGAAAGCGAACCAGCTTATGCCACCGTCTACCGGAATTACGGCCCCGGTTATGTAGCTAGAGCGCGCGGACAGTCTTCGACACTGAAATCCCGCGCCGGGCGAATGTCATCACGAGCCTGTGCGCGATGCATCATTCGGCGGGTTTTTGGATCGAAGTGATCACGCCTGTGCATGGTGCAACGATTGTCCCATATGACCACGTCGCCCACTTTCCACACGTGGTGCCATGTCAGGACCTCTTGAGTCGCATGATGCCAGAGCATATCCAGAAGAGCCTCTGATTCATCGATAGCAAGATCAGGCACGTACGCATTTCGACGACGCCCAAGATACAAGCAATTCTTCTTTGTCTCAGGGTGAGTTCGCACCATAGGATGAATCGCGCCCGGGCATTTCCTTACATCCGTCACCGGCTCAAATCCCTCCCTTAGTTGACCACCCGCGTTGTAAGTCGTGTCATTCTTAATCTCAAGGCGGTCAATTTTCCTGCGCAATTCCGTGCTCAGCGTTTCGAGCGCGAGATACATATTCGCAAAACCTGTATTTCCACCCGACGCCGGAACCTCTATTGCATAGAGAATGCTCGCAGATGGGGGGCGCTCACGGTAAGAGGTATCAGAGTGCCAGAGCACTTCATCGTCCGCTAGGCCACCAATGGCAACGCCATTTTCGATGACATTGGAGATTACAGAAATGAATTTATTATCCCGCGGCTTCTGCCCCTTCCCTACCGGGGGCAATTCGTCCAGCACACCAAAGCGTTGCCCAAATCTCGTTAAATCTTCATCGGTGAGTTTCTGGCCGCGGATGACAATCACCAAATTATCGAGCCAAGTCTCGTGAATAGCATCGAATTCTTGGTCACTGAGTGTGCGCAAATCGACACCCCTGATTTCTGCGCCACATGAATTGTGGAATCGCGTAACTTCCATAAAACGCCCCTCCTCTTTGGCAATTAGATTGTATGACTACATTACATCTTGTAGCAACAATCAATTCAGAAAATTCTCCAATTTAAGAGGTATAAATGGGGATCTATTGACGCTTGCCAGACTTTATTAATAGTCGTATCCTTACAACTTATAAAAATAATTATTGCAAAATAGCTGTTTCAACTTAAAGACAGCATGAGGAACCAATAATGGCAAGACTCATATCACGTCGCGTATTAATGTGTTTTTTTGCTGGCTCTGCCGCTCTTATTCTTCCAACGAGTGCAGCGGCCCAGAGTTACCCTAACAAGCCGATCCGGATGATAGTCGGACTCGCGGCGGGCGGAGCAGCCGACATCACTGCGCGGCTGATAGGACAAGAAATGTCCACTACCCTCGGGCAGCCTATCGTTGTCGACAATCGACCGGGCGCCAGCGGCATCATTGCATACGAAACGGTTGCAAATTCGATCCCTGATGGCTATACACTGGCAATGGTTACCGCGGCCGTAACTACACTGCCTTTCCTAAAAAAATCGCTACCGTATGACATAGAACGTGATTTTGCTCCAGTTGCCCTCGCCAGCATGAGTGCACATCTCCTTCTAGTGAACCCTTCCGTCAAGGCCAATTCGGTTGCCGAATTAATTGCCTTAGCACGTTCCCATCCCGGCAAACTCAGCTACGCATCAACCGGTGTTGGAAGCGCACAGCATATGGCTGGAGAATATTTCAACATAATGGCAAAGACGGACATAAAGCACGTCGCATACAAAGGGGGGGCGGCGAGCGTATTGGCAACACTTACCGGTGAAGTCGAAGTTACCTACGGTAGCCTCGTAGCTTCGGTTTCTCAAATTCAAGCTGGTAAGTTACGTGCACTAGGCATCACCGGCACAAAACGTTCGTCGCTGCTTCCTTCTGTTCCGACGATCAGCGAAGCGGGATTGCCCGGTTACGATTCGATCCCGTGGTATGGAGTCATGGCTCCGGCACGCACGCCCAAGCCCATCATCGCCAAACTGAATCAGGTTATTGTAAAAGCGGGAGAATCAAACAACCTCAAGGCGGCATTCGGCAAATTAGGGCTTGAACCTCAAACCTATACGCCTGCACAGCTTGGAGAACTGATTCGCACGGAACTCGTAAAGAACAAGAAATTAGTAAGTCAGGCAGGCATAAAGGCGGATTAACATCGCCTGGAATCCGATCGGTTTTCCGCTTCACTCCCCTATCGCGCTTGACGTTCGTCTGGCCTGACGGACACGCCGCAGAAGGCGGTGCTCTACCGGTACGAGGAATTCGAATATGACCCGGACGCCGGCACCTGCATCTGCATCTGCCCGACGGGCAAGTCGCTCCACGGCCATGGCAGCAACTGCGAATGCCACCCCGGCGAGGCTTTTGCGTTTCTGGCATCGTAATACCAAAAGTCCGTGTATCGCCCCCCAAAGTCTGAAAACCTGACATCGATCGAGTCCAAAACGCGTTACCACTCCACGATCACAGATGTTTTTTGTAATAAACCCACTGTAGTCGCGTGAATATGCCCGCGAGCACGGCACAGAGCGCCCATATCGAGCGTGGATCAATTGACGCAGGCTGGATCAGGTTCATCGCTCCCGCCATTACGACCAATACGATCTGCAAATGCTTGGCGCGGTGGTAAAGGCTCGCCGACTCCCGACCGCCTGAGGCCCGGCGTATCGCACGCTGTGTAAGCCCGTCGACTCCAGTTACGAGGTAGATGAGCACAAGTAGTGGCGCAATCAGCGCCAGCGTCGCCAGGCGGACGCCCAGCAGTTGAGTTCCGATCATCGCAACCTCGATCGCGTCTTGATTGGCGATGTATGTGTTGCGCACGATCGTGTCGGGGATGGAAAGCGCTGCCCCTTCGGCAAAGCGTATTGCCATGTCGTGAATCCCGGTCATGCGGAACACCAGGCCGTACAGAAAGTTCGCTGTGCCGGTCACGGCACCCGGCACCCAGCCCTGCCAGGCCGCGAGTTCAAGTCCGCGACCATGGTCGGCGGCCAGGATGCTTTTCAACCGGTCGATACCATCCGGCCAGACCTTGAACACGAATATCCAGTCCACGACCCAGGCCGCGAGGAGGAATCCAACAAAGGCCAGCAAGAGCGCGAAGACGAGCTTGAGCGGGGCAAGGAGAGCGCCGGCGACCACACCCTCGTGAAACGAGGCATTCCTAGACGCCATTTGCTGCTCCCCTCGTAACCTCTTCGAACGGCCGATTCCAATGGCCATCCTGACGGCTCCTGACCTCGCTGCCGATCACTTCGAGGCTGGCCGGCATCAGCGGATCGTGGCTGGCATCCGGCAACGGCATCCTGATCTTGTGCAACTGCCCGCCGTGGATCAGCGCGAAGGCCTGCCCTTTGGGCAACTGCACCAGATCGCTCGGCGAGAGCATCTGGGCGCTTTCCGTGGTGATGCGATCCTCGTTGCGGCTGGCGAAGTCCGCAAAATCGCCAGGATCATTGGTGTCGGAGACCGACGACGAGACGAGGGTCGAGACGACACGGACTTCCGGGAGCTGGTTAGTCAGTAGCTCAGCGGTGGCGACTTCCTTGACGCGCAGCATGATCAGCGTGTTGAAATTCCCGGCGATCTGCCCCGCCTTCGCCCGGGACCCAATGCGTGCCTCCACGTCCGACCAGGTCTGGGTGTATGCCGTCACCTGAAACCCCGCCCCACCCGCCTTGTTCAGCAGCGGAATGAACTCATCCCCGATCAGTTCGTTGAACTCGTCTGCGTGGATTGCGATGCGCCGCGGCACAGTCTCACCCGGTAGCCCCCTGCCCGTGCCGAATTTGTAGATGCTGCCCGCCACACTCGTGAGATCCGCGAACATCGAGTTACCCACCGCGGCGGCCACTTCGTAGTCCGACAGGGAATCCAGCCCGATATAGACGATACCGCCCAGGTTGATCACCGAGGCCCAATCGAACACCGGGCGCCAGTCGCTGGTATCGTCAAGATCAGGCGACAACAGAGATGCCGTGCGACCGGTGGTGAGCTTTTCCATCAGGGGGAGTAGGGAAGCCACCAGTTTGTCGAAGTAACTCTTCTCGTAGTTGAGCGTCGAGGCGAGCGCGTGAGCAATCGGATCGTAGAGTTTCTTGCGCCGCGCGTATTCGACCAACGTCACCGCGCGAAAGCCGCGCGACTGCAGCCCCTTGTCGAGGCTCTTCTTGTCGATCGCCATCGATTGGACCTCTTCCCGCCAGCCAACGGCACCCTGCTCCCGGTCCAGCCAGTGCTCGAAGTAGTCGATCAAGAGCGGTTCGACGTTCGAGGCGTAGCGATTGATCTGCTCATAGTCAGGCTTGCGGCCCAGCGCCACCAGCGCGCGGGCCATCACATTGACGAAACGCCAGACGAACTCCTTGAACGCCGCCGACTGACCCTCGGAGGGTAGCTGCCCGGCAATACGAGTCGCCACCTCGGTGATGCGCGAAAAATTCCCCACCGGGTTGTAACGTGCCGACAGCTCCGGATGTCCCAGATGGAACATGAAGAACTCGTTTTGTCGTCCCGCGCGCTTGGCCTCGGCATAGACGCGGCGCAGCAGATCAATGTCCCCTTTGGGATCGAACACGATCACCACCTCGCCCCGGCGTATGTCCTGCGTGAGCAGCACTTCAGCCAAGCGGGTTTTACCGACACGGGTTGTGCCCAGAACCAGGGTATGTCCGACCCGGTCGCGGATGTCCATCCAGATGTCCGTTTCCGTGGGCTCGACGCCGTGGATGGCAGGATCGCCACCGACGGCGAAATGCTCGGGCGACGAAAGCTGCAGGAATTCAGCGATACGACCTGTCAGTCCAGGACCCAGCAGGTCCTGCTTCTCGGGGAGCCTCGCTTCATGCAGCCGCTGCGTGTGGCGCTGGTCCCAGTGGAATCCTTTCCCCAGGAACAATCGCTCCGTCGAGCACGGAATTTCTTCTGACGCTACGACGTAGCGGCGCTGGCGCCGCAGGTTCGCACGGTAGCGAAGAATTCTCCACCCGGCACACCCTCGCCAGGCAGCATGACACACCAGAACGCCGGCAAGCCCCCACGAAAATTCCCCCGTCAACAGGAAGGTCGATGGACTCGTCAGCACCGCAACCGCAGCCAACCCGGAGACGGCCGCCGCGCGCAGTTCGTAGGCGGGCCGCAGCCAGGCTTCCAGCGGGTAACTCATAGAATCACGCTGCCCCGGGCTCAACGGCCAAACGCACGAGCAGCGGATTGACCGGAGGAAGCGAATCAATGAATCGTTCCGGGTCAGGGATAACCACCCCGGACAAGCGGGACACGGCTCGTTTGTCACGCATCACCTGGTAGGTGAGGATGTTGACGCCCCGGTCGGCGCGCAGATGCCAGCCTGCCCGCAGGACCTGCCGCTGGATGAATAGGCCGATGTCCGCTTCGCCGGCATTGCCCGGCAAAGCCCCACCATGGCCGACCGCGCCGTGTCGATCAGCAAACTCCCGGAAAATGCGCGGCGAAACCAGCAGCATGCCCTCGTTCACGAAATGCACCAGCGCGCCAGCCGCGTTGACCCGTAACTTCCCGCTGCAGAGTCCTCGTTGCACCCAGTCGATGAAGCGGCGAGCCGCAACAGGCGCTTGCGCCAGCGCCAATGCCGTCATGCGGGATTGCGCCGCTGCACCGCTGCAGTCTTCATCGACATCCTCGAGATATTCAGTATCCTGATCAGGAAACCCCGGAACGGTAGTGGCTGGGGTGGCCACAAGATCATCGACTGCGGGACTCGCATCGACCGGAGGCGTCCCCGGCACTATCTCCTCGATGGGCGGATCATCTCTGCCACCAGTCACAAGATCTGCGTGCCCCAATTCGGCAGCAGCGCGCAACACCAGCCCGCTGATCGCACCATTCCGCACTGAAAGGTCCCCTGACAGGAATGCGTGCAGCTCGCACATGAGCCCAGGATCCGTGGCCAACCAGTCCCGCACCGTTGGCGGCACGATACGGTCCAGCAACGCCATCGGCAGACCTGCGTACAGAGCGCACGGCGTCGCGCGCGCCGGCATCTCCACGCGGTAGCACACAGCACCGCAAGCAAGCATGGACCCGGCAAGCGGAGCCCAGTGCTCAAGCACACCTCGCTCGCCCCGGATCAGGACGTGCTGCTCTGCCAGGGACTTGCCCACGCCGTGCAGCAGGGCGGCAATGAACACGGCATACGTCCAGCGATGCGCCTGTGCGCCGATTACCTCGGGCGCAGCCCCTCGCGGCAGGATCTGGCCGCGCCGGTAATCGAGGGCGCGACTGGCGATCTTCAGGGCCTGGACGTAGAGACCGTTCTGCTGGCCATGGTGTTGCGCTGCCAAAGCCGGCAGCAATTGCACGAACTCTGCATAGCCTGCAATGACCGGGCTCACCGCACGATCAAACACTTCCCGGGGATAGCCCAGCTTGATCCGCAGAAGGTCGATGAAGGCCGCAGTGCGGGTCTGCGCCATGAGCGCCGCGAAACCAAGCACCGGAAGTTCAGCAACTGGCCCGACGACCGTCTCGATCTGCTGTTGCGCAGCGCTGTCCGCGAGCACGCGGACCTGTGCCGGTGCGCTTTCCCGTTGCATCACTGTGGTGATCAGCATCAGCTGAGTATTGCCGGTCGCAGGCAGCACATCCGCTGCCATTGAGGCCCAAGCGACGCCTCAATACGCCATTGACTCACGCAGTGACTTGAATTCAGGGATACACGCTCCCCCGAGCGCGGGCGCGCCACGCACAAGCCGTCACCTGAAAGCAAACCGATTTGAGGCCTCATCGAAGCCTCAATTCGACCAGAAAAGCCGGTTCCTCCTCATTACGATCCACCCAACGTTCTGCACGCGAGTTTCACCGCAACGCGGGCAGACATCACAACAGGAGTGCGACTTGCAAACACAGTGGATGCGGGCATTACCAGTGCGCTTGAGCGTAGCCATCCTCTGTGCCGCCGCCCTCCCGGTGCAGGCCTGCTGGGACGATGCGGCGCAGCGCTACCAGGTCAGCAGCGCCCTGCTCTACGCCATCGCGCGCACCGAATCCGGACTCAACCCGCAAGCCATCGGCCACAATCGCAACGGCTCGCGCGACATTGGCCTGATGCAGATCAACTCGACCTGGCTGCCCAAACTGGCCACGCATGGCATCCACGAGCGCGACCTGTTCGAGCCCTGCACCAACATCCATGTCGGCGCCTGGATCCTCGCCGACAACGTCTCCCGCCTGGGCTACACCTGGGAGGCCGTGGGTGCCTACAACGCCAAGAACCCTGTCCTGAGGCGCGCCTACATCGAGAAGGTGCGCCGCCATCTCATGCCAGATGTCCAGACGCCTGCGCCGTCTATGCGAACTGCACGCGCCGAACCGGCGCGCCAGACCGGATTGACCCGATCACCCATGAGTTCCACCCCCAACCCACCCAACCACTGGAGAACAAAGCCATGAGCAAGACCCGCAGCACCACCGTTGTTACCACCGCACTCGTCCTCGTCCTGACCCTCGCCGCCGGTTCCGCACTGGCGGGCACCACCGGCACCGAGTTCCAGACGATGTACACCACGCTACTCAACTGGGTGAATGGCTTCCTTGGCAAGTCGATCGCGATTGCCGCCTTCATCCTCGGTGCCGGTATCGGTATTGCGCGCTCCTCGCCAATACCCGCACTGGTCGGCGTGGTGTTCGCACTGTTCATGGTCTACGTGCCGACCATCATCGACAGCATCATGACCGCGGTCATCTGAACCGCCACGATGACCGACGTCTCGCATGAGATCCCGCGGCGCCTGAACGATCCGCCACGCATGTTCTGGTGGGATCTCGACATGTCGCTACTGGTACTCGCCGCAGCCCTGGCCGGAATGATCTCCGGGTTTTTCGTGAGCGGTTGCGCCTTGGGCGTGTTGCTCGCCTCGGCCTACGGCCGCGCGAAGGCCGGCAAGCATCCGGCTTTCGCCTTGCACCTGCTCTACTGGCACATGCCGGGCGCCGTCACGGGACTCAAGCGTACCCCGCCTTCGCACCTCAGGGAGATGACGGGATGAAACTCGCGTGGATGCACGAGGATATCGCGAGCGCCCGCAGGGCTACGACCTTCCTGGTCGTGCTGCTGGTGGGATCGATGCTCACGAATCTCGTACTCGCCATCTTCACGGTACGGCTCACCGGCCACCAACGGGTCGTCATCGTGCCGCCCACCATCCACAAGACCTTCTGGGTGGAATCCGATCGGGTGAGCGGCGAGTACCTCGAACAGATGGGCTACTTCCTGATGCAGCTCACGCTTAACGTCACGCCACAGAGCGTCGATCATCAGGCGAAGGTGCTGCTGCAATACGCCGCACCCGCCGCCTATGGCGAACTGCGGATGGCACTGCTCGCCGCCGCTGAGCGTCTGAAGCGCGACAGCGCATCGACGGTGTTCAGTCCACAGGACCTGATCGTCGATGAACGCACACTCCGCGTGGGTGTACGCGGCCAGCTCACCACGTTTATCAGCGACCGGCGCGTGGCCGAAGTCTCGAAGGGTTATGCCATCGAGCTTCAGTACTCCGGCGGCCGCGTGTTCCTCAAGTCATTCCGTGAGACCAATCCCAATGACCCTCTTGAAACCCAGCCCCGTCCTGCTCCTGCTGCTGCCGCTGCTGCTATCAGTTAGTCAACCCGCTGCCGCGCTCCAGATACTGGATGCAGGGGACGGGGGCACTGTACTCGGCAAGATCTCTCAGAAGGAGGTGACGCGCATCAGCTTCGAGCGCAGCCGCATCCGCAAGATCACCGGCAACGCCGGCGAGTTCGTGCTGGAGAAAGACGAGGAAAAAGGCCATATCTTCATCCGCCCCGTCTCCCCCGAGAGCACCAAGCCGATCAATCTGTTCCTCACCTCCGAACGCAGCACCGTCGCGCTCCTCCTGCAGCCGGTCGATACCCCCAGCGACACCATCGTGATCCGGGAGACGCGCGATCCGATGAAGTCCCCCACGCGCATGGCACGAAGCGGCCTGCATGTGCGCACCCTCAAGAACCTGCTGCTCGCGATGGCCGGCGACGCCCTGCCGGACGACATGGTCGTGCGGGAATCAGGGCAGGAGCTGACGCTGTGGCCGGGCGTACGCCTGACCTTGCAACGCGCGTGGCTGGGGGCCGGGATCGTCGGCGAGAAGTACCAGCTCGCCAATACCGGCCGCAGTGACGTGAACCTCACGGCGCGCGACCTCTACAAACCCGGGGTCATGGCAGTGAGCCTGGAACACGCGAGTCTGCACCCGGGTGATGCGACGAACCTGTTCGTGATCCGGGAGCGGCAAGCCCATGACTGAACCTGCGCTGGTGAACACTTCCACTGTAAAGCGGCGGCAGTACCTGCTGCTGGCCGGTATCGCCGCGTTCATCCTCGGCGCGGCACTGCTCTCGGTATCGCTGACCGGCTCGCGCGATGCGGGCGAGCGCCCGGCAAAGCCGAAGTCCACCAACATTCTCGCCCCCGGCGGCCAGGTCGATCCCAAGGACGCCTGGCGGGGACAGGCCGATGTGCAGTTGAAGGGCATCGAGCAGCGGTCTCGCGAAGTGACGCAGCGCAGCAGCGAACTGGAGGGCCAGAACAAGCAGATGATGGAGCGCCTCAAGAAGCTGGAGCAGACGGGGCTCACGGCGTTGCCGCCGCCACCGGTTGCTGCACCGGCCGCCCGCCCCGACTTCGGGCCGGATCGGCCCCATCAGGCCGATAACGCTCCACAACGACTGCCCCCGCCACCGCGACCGGCATCACTCCCGGCCTTCGCCCCTCCCGTTGCAAACAATGTGCCGATAGCGCCCACCGGCATCCTGAGCATCTCGATGGCCGACGCTCCGCCAGCGAAGACCGCCAGGACAGCGGCAGACGCAGCCAAGGCGCCTAATCCGGCAGCGCGCGATACCCGCAGCTACATCCCGAGCGGTGCATTCACCCGGGCAATTCTGCTGGGCGGACTCGATGCCCCTACCGGCGGTCAAGCCCAACGCAACCCGCAACCTGTACTGCTGCGGCTGGTGGACAACGCCGTGCTGCCCAACCACTTCCGCTCGCGGATCAAGGAATGCTTCGTGGTCGGTGCGGGCTATGGTGATGTGAGTTCGGAGCGCGCCTACATCCGCACCGAGTCGCTCTCCTGTGTGACCCGTGACGGCACTGCCATCGACGTGCCGATCAAGGGTTACGTGGCCGGCGAGGACGGCAAGGCCGGCATGCGGGGGCGGCTGGTTTCAAAACAGGGCCAGTTGCTCGCGAACGCGTTACTCGCCGGAGTAGCCAGCGGCATCGGCAGCGCCTTCCAGCAAAGCTCGACCACGCTGTCCGTATCGCCCCTGGGCACAACCGGCACCGTGGATCCCGGCAAGCAGTTCGAAGCCGGTTTCGGCACCGGCGTCGGTCGCGCGCTCGACCGGCTCGCCCAGTACTACATCAGCCTCGCAGAAAAAGTGTTCCCGGTCATCGAGGTCGATGCCGGACGCACGGTCGATGTGGTGATCACGCAGGGGATTTCCCTGCAGGGCCCGCTCGACGCCGAGGCTGAAGATCGCAGCGCCTTCCCGCAACTCACCGAGCGCACACAAACCCCAAGGAGACACGACGATGACCAACAGTAGACTACGCAGCACGCTGGGCGCATGCCTGCTCAGTGCAGCCTGCGCCCTTCCGGCCGCGGCCCAGACCGCAGCACCAACACCAACACCAACCTTGATCGCGGAACGACTGCAGGCCCTGTATCCCGCCACGCGTTTCGGCGCAGTCAATGCCACACCCTGGCCGGGTGTATTCGAAGTGGTCATGGGCGCGAACCTCGCCTATGTCGACGCGAGCGGCCAGTACTTCCTGTTTGGCCATCTCTATGACATGCAAACCCAGCGCGACCTGACGGTGGAGCGCAAGGATACGCTCGCGCGCGTCGACTTCGCCGCTCTGCCCTTGGCCGATGCGGTGAAGGACGTGCGGGGCAGCGGCGCCCGCACACTCGCCATTTTCAGCGACCCCGATTGTCCGTACTGCCGCAGGCTGGAAGCGGAGATCAAAAACCTCTCCGACGTCACGATCTACACCTTCCTGATGCCGATTGCCTCGCTCCATCCCGAGGCCAGAGGCAAGGCAATTGCCGTATGGTGCGCCCCGGACCAGGTAGAGGCCTGGCATGCCCTGATGCGGGATGACAAAACAATCCCGGCACAGGAATGCGCGCACCCCGTCGATCGCAACGTCGCACTCGGTGAGCGCCTCGGCATCAACGGCACGCCAACGCTTGTAGCAGCGGATGGCCGCGTATTGCCCGGTGCGGCCAGCCTTGCGCAGATCGAGGCATGGCTCGCGCGCGCGCCGGCCAGTGCAGGCATGGCATCGACCACGGAATCCGTGCAATGAAGCAAACCGTTTTCGCGCCGCCCCTCATTTTTGCGCTGGCGCTCTCCGGCTGCGCCTCGACCCTGTCGGGTGTGGGCGGCGCGGACGGCTATGCCTGCAAAGCCCCCGAAGGCGCGCTCTGCACCTCCGTATCCGGCGTCTACGCCAATACGGTCCAGGGCATGCCCAGGCCAGCGAAGCCGTCCGAGAAACAGACTCCGCTGGCGAGACCTGCCATCTACGGTGCGACATCCATTGCGCCCGACAGGAACGCAGCCGTGTCCGGCGGCCCGATCCGATCCAATCCGCGTGTGCTGCGGCTGTGGATCGCGCCGTGGGAAGACGCCGACGGGGATCTGCACGAAGAAGCGCAGGTTCACGTCGTCGTCGATACCGGCCGCTGGTTGATCGAGCATGTGCGGCCGGCCGCACGTTCCCGCGTTGATGGCGTCGCACCGCCGGTTTCAAGCACTCAGGATCCGGCGCCGGCAAAGGCAGCGGGCGATACCCCCCAGCCTCCGGCCCGCCTCCCGCTGCCACCGACCCGCTGGTCGCCGGGTGCTGCGCCGACCGCTACGGAGCGCTGAATCATGCTGCGCACCCTGATTACCGACCTCGAATCCGTGCTCTCGAAAGCGAAAGCAACGGATCTCATGCCCCGATCGCAGGAGAACGCCCAGCAGGCAGCGGCGTTCTCGGAATGGCTGCCATATCGCGCATATCTCGACGACCGCCAGGTGTTCGTGAACCGCGATTCGCTGGGTTTCTGCCTGGAAGTGCGGCCCCAGTCCGGCGCCGATGAAGAGATGACGCGTGTCCTCACCGCGCTCTATGCCGCAGCGCCATCGGGCGCCGGGATTCAGGTGCATCTGCTGGCGAGCCCCGCCATCCGCGGCCCGCTCGCGCGCTACGCCGCGCTGCGCCAGCCAGACGACAACGTTCCTGAGTTCGCCAGTCTGGGCCGTGCGGGACGGCACACCAACATCCACCGCACCATGGCGCGGCGTCGGGTCGAACACTACCTCGCCGGCAGCAGGGCCTCTCTCTTGCCCGCGCAAAGCTACCTGCTGCGTGACTTCCGGCTGCTGGTCAGCCTGTCGATCCCGGGCAACCCGGAGGATCTCGCGCGCCTTGATGATTTGCTGCTGCTGCGTGACAGCGTCCGGGCGACTCTGCACGCGGCAGGTTTTCCATCGCGGTCGTGGACAGCAGCCGATCTCATCAACTGGGTCTCCGCGCTGATCGATCCGCACCGCCAGAGAGGCGACAGTCTCCCACTCACCTACGACGAGGGTCGGGAGCTGCGTGATCAGGTCATCGATCGCGCAACCCGCATGCAGGTCCGGCCAACCGGCATCGCCCTCCACAACCCGGCCGACCCGCAACCCAGTGCGCTGCGGCTCCTGTCCGTGCGCTCATTCCCGCCGCGCTACGCGCTGTGGAACATGGGCAGTCTGATCGGCGACCTGTACCAGAGCACGCTGCAATATCCCTGCCCGTTCCTGCTGACCCTGGGCGTGCATGTGCTTGACCCGGAGACCACGCGCAACTGGGCCTACCTCAAAGCCGCGCGTGCCACCACCAACGCCACCAGTTACATGGCCCGCTTCCTCCCTGATTTGCAGGAACGCAAAGCCGACTGGGACATTGTGCTGAAGGCGATGGATGACGGGCAACAACTGGTCGACCTGTACCACCAGATCGCCTTGTTCGCACCCGCCGGGGAAGCCACCCGCGCCGAGCAGGCTGCGCGGTCCGTTTTCCGGGCACGCGGTTTCGAACTCAGCAACGACACCCTGATGATGACGCAGGCGCTGATCGGGTCGCTGCCAATGACACTGTCAGTGCCGTTCCATGGCGACCTCAAACGCATGAAGCGGGTGTCCACCAAGACGACCTCAAACGCCGTACACCTCGCACCGCTGATCGCCGAATGGCAGGGGACCGGCACGCCAGTGCTGTTGTTTGGCGGTCGCCGCGGCCAGGTCATGCAACTCGATGTCTACGACAACCCGGCCGGCAACTACAACGTCGCAATCGCCGGCACCTCGGGTTCCGGCAAGTCTTTGCTGTTGAACGAGATCGCCGCAGCCTATCTTGGCACCGGCGCCCGCGTCTGGATCATCGACGTGGGCCGCTCCTATGAAAAAGCCTGCCGCAACTTTGGCGGCAGTTTCATCGAGTTCACCGAGCACGCGGCGTTGTCGTTGAACCCGTTCACTCTCGTTGAGGACATCGACGAGGACATGGAACTCCTGCAACCGCTGCTCGCGCAGATGGTTTCCCCGCGCGAGCCCCTCGACGGCTTCCAATACTCCACGCTGGGCGCTGCGATCAAGAAGACCTGGAAGGCGAAGGGCAAGGCGATGACGGTCTCCGACGTGCACGACCTGCTCGTCACCGGCCGGCTCGACGACGAGAGCCACGACGAAGACCGGCGGCTGAAAGACCTCGCAGCCATGCTGCACCCCTATACACGGGAAGGCACCTACGGCAAATACTTCGAGTCCGACGCAACCATCGACTTCAGCAGCGATTTCATCGTCCTCGAACTCGAGGAATTGAAAGCAAAGAAAGATCTGCAGACGGTGGTGCTGCTGATCGTGATGTATCGCATCACCCGCGAGATGTACTTCAGTCGTGATCGCAAGAAGATCGTGATCATTGACGAGGCCTGGGATCTGCTCTCCGGCGGTGCAACTGCGGAATTCATCGAAGCGGGTTACCGCCGGGCACGCAAGTACAAGGGCGCCTTCATGTCGGCAACGCAAGGCGTGGACGACTACTACCGCAACCCGGCCGCGAAGGCGGCACTCGACAACTCCGACTGGATGTTCCTGCTCCGGCAGAAACCGGAATCGATCGAGATGATGAACAAGCTGGGCCAGCTGACCATGGATGACGCAATGAAGCGCCTCCTGCAGTCGCTGCGCACCGAACATGGCGCGTATTCGGAGATCTACATCCATTCTCCGGTCGGCAATGGCATCGGGCGGCTGATCGTCGATCCGCACAGCCTGCTGCTGTTCAGCAGCCGCGCCGAGGATTTCAATGCCATCAACGAAAAACGCGCAACCGGAATGACCGTCTCCCAGGCCATCGATGCCGTATTGCAGGACCGGAGCGTATCGTGAACGCGAGGACCGCTGCCCTGCTGGTGCTCGTCAACGGGCTGCTGAGCGCCGCCTGCGTCGTCACCTACGCACTATGGTTCGCGCCCGGTCGCGCCCAACAGATCGCGGTCCTCGATGTCGGTGAACTGTATCGGCAGAAGGAAACCCAGGTCGCAGCGCTGCTGGTCAAACGCGACATCACGGACTCAGACCGTGCCCTGGCACTGCAACGGGCCAGCGCATTCGGGCTGGAAGTGACGCGCCTGATCCAGGCTCTGCCCGAAGAATGCCGTTGCCTTATTCTCGCGCGCGGCGCCGTCGTCGGTCCGGCACCGGACCTGCCCGATCTCACGCCGGAAGTGCGCCGGCGCCTGGGGCTGTAAGCAACATGATGCGTTATCCAATGCGCAAGCCGCCCAGTCTCCACCGCTTCGATCACGAAGCCTTCCGGCGCAGGTGGAGCAAACACCTCTGCCGCTGGGCCATCGTCTATCTGCTGCTGATGGTCACTGCAGTGACATTGCAGGCGCACTTCACCCTGGGGCTCAACGCCTCACCCAGCCTGCCGCACCGCTTCTTCCTGATCCACAAGGGGGAATCGCCACAGCGCGGTGAGTACGCGGCTTTCCGCTGGCACGGCGGCGGCCCCTATCCCGCCGGCGTCACCTTCGTGAAGGTCATCGCCGGCATGGCCGGTGATGCGGTCACGCGCGAGGATCGGGATTATTTCGTCAACGGCACGTTTGTCGGCAAAACCAAGACCGTGAGTGGTCAAGGCGTGCCGCTCGAACCCGGCCCCACCGGGGTCGTGCCCGCCGGCCGCTATTACGTGCAGGCCCCCCACCCGGACAGTCTCGATTCGCGCTACCGGCTGACCGGCTGGATCTCGGAAACCCAGATCATCGGACGGGCCTATGCGCTCTTCTAACCCTAATCTTCAGACCGTCCACGCTCGCCGTACGGTATTCCTTGCCGCCGCGCTCCTGCTGTCGGTCACTGCCCATGCCCAGGACCTCGGCGTCATCGGCCCGGTATATCCGATCGCCGAGCCAAGTCTGCTGGAGGTGATCCTCGCCAAACTACGTGTAGCCGATGCCAACGGCGTGATGGCGCGCCTGCAACGCGACACCCAAGCCAGCGTGAAGCGCAGCATCGAGCAGCCCGCACCCGTCGAGAGGATCACCAAGACGACCAAAGCGCGCAGCTTCTACTACGATCCGAGCATCGTCGTCCCCTACGCCATCACCGACGCTGAGGGCAAGGTCATCGTCGCACCGGGAACCACGGTCAACCCGCTCGATACGGTGTCGCTCTCGAAGCGACTGCTTTTCATCGACGCCCGCGACGCCGCACAGATCGGGCGTGCCCGCGGAATACTCGACGAACACGGCGGCAAAGTGAAGGTGATCCTCACCGGCGGCTCCTACCTGGAGCTGATGCGCCACTGGAAGCGGCCGGTGTTCTACGACCAGCAGGGTCAGCTCACCGACCAGCTCGGCATCCGCCACGTACCGGCGCTCGTCACCCAGGAAGGCCGGAGGCTGCGCATCGATGAGATCCTGTAATCAACTCACCAAAGCCTTCCTGCTCATCGCCGGCCTCGCGGTGACGGCTTCGGTTGCGGCCGGCCCGACCTGCCACGGCCGCTTCATGAACCCCATCACCGACATCTGCTGGAGTTGTGTCTTCCCGCTCACCATCGGCTCCGCCGCCGTCCTCGCCGATGGGCAGGACGACATCGGCAATCCGTCTTCTCCCGTGTGCTTCTGCAACAACCCGCCGCGCATCGGCCTGTCCGTCGGCTTCTGGGAACCCGTGCGCCTGGTCGATGTGACTCGCACCCCGTTCTGCATGGTGGGTCTCGGTGGCATTACCATCGATCCGGGCATCGAGGTCCCGCGCGGGGCCCAGGTGGGACATGACAGCCAGACGCGCAACAGCTTCTATCACGCACACTGGTACACCAACCCGATCCTCTACTGGCTGGAGGTCCTGCTGGATTTCCCGTGCCTGGAGCAAGGCGCGCTCGATCTGGTCTACCTGACCGAAGTCGATCCGCTGTGGGCAGACGATGAGCTCACCGCAATACTCAATCCCGAGGCAGTGCTTTTCGCCAATGCGCCGGCCAAAGTGGCCTGCGCGGCCGACTGCGTCGCCGCCACCGCCGGACTCGGAATCGCGAGCCTGTTCTGGTGCGCCGGTTGTCAGGGCTCGATTTATCCGATGACAGGCCACGTCGCCACCCACATCGGCGGCGTGCAGGCTTCCACGCTGATCACCCAGCGCATCGCCGCCAAGATGCACCGCCAACTGCTCGCCTGGAGCGGCGCAGGTCCCGCAAACCTCTGCGGCTACTCCATGCAGCCGATCATGGACAAGACCCAGTACAAGATGCAGATGGTCTACCCGGTACCCGGCACGGAGAAGATTGCCGGACAGTGCTGCCAGCCCTTCGGCCGCACCACCATGATCTGGGGCGCCGGCAAGTCGTTTCCGGTATCCGGTGAAGACTTCGCCTATCAGATCTTCCGCAAAAGGAACTGCTGTGCCGGCGCGTTCTGACCACTGGCTGTGCGGGATGCTGCTCCTGCTCCTGCTGCTGCCCGCCCTCGCCAGCGCCGCAGCCCCTGACTGGCCGACCGCGGACGCCATCGAGCGGGCACAGCAAAGACATCCCTTTCCCGATCTCCAGCGTCTCAATCAAGTTCCGCTACCCGGGCTGCCCAGGATCACGCCGGGCCGTGCGGCCATCGACCTCGAAGCGCTGGTGCAAAAGCACGCCCCAACACAAAAGCAAAACCCGAACGTTGCGCGGGATCCACCGGCACTGCGCATCTTCGTCACACTCGCCATGCCGGAGACGAGCCTGCACCTGCTCGTCGATCAGGCCCAGCGCGCTGGTGCCACGCTGCTGCTGCGCGGCCTCAAGGACCACTCGATGAAGCAGACCCTGGCCAGCGTTCAGGCACTGATCGGCACCAGCAAGGTCACCTGGCAAATTGATCCCGAGGCCTATACGCGTTACGGGATCCGGCATGCGCCGACCTTCGTATTGACCCCCGCAACGGCGGACCGGGAAGCTTCCCCTGCGACCTGCGCCGGCCACTGCGTCGCGACCACAGCGTTTTTCAGCGTAGCCGGCGACGTGAGTCTCGACTACGCGCTCGACACCATCGTGCGCCGACATCCGGATGCCAGCCAGGTCGCAGCACCTTTTCTCCAGCGATTGCGCACGACACCATGACACGCCTGCTCACCCTGCTTTGCCTGCTCACGATCCTGGTCGATGCCCGGGCCGCATCACTAGCCGATGCCTTCAGCGAGGGGATGCAATTCGGCAAATCTGGCAACGCCGCAGCACGCAGTCGCATCGATACCGGCACCGCGAGTGCCACCGTGCCCGGCTACACGTCCACGGCACCCGCAACGAGCTATTTTGGCGGACCGGGTCCGGGCCCTGGCGCTGCGGCAGCCATCGCCGATTGCGCCACGCCGGAACAGATGGGGAATCAGGCCTGCCAGGCGGTCACTTTCTCGCAAACCAACCCGGGCCAGCGGCCCAGCTTCGTCATCGCCCCCAACAATCCGCTTCTCACCAAAGCCAAGAGCATCACCGCCGACCCCGCAGCCATCGCCGGGAACATCGCCGGCACCTACAGTGCCTGCACCACGCAAACGGTCACCGCACCCGACATCTTCGAGACACGTATCTGCAATGAATACCGCACCCTCGATCACCAGACCTGCGACAAGACCTTGAACGTGTCCGTCGTCGACAACGGACTCAACTGCAACTACGGCGACTACCTCACCCCTAACCCGCGCATCATGCTGATCCGACCGTTCGTCTTCGTCGGCGCCATCTGCGCGGACGATATCCGCTTCATGTGGATTTACGGCTTTTCCGAGTGCAACGGCACCAATGCGGCGATCTCGGTTCCCACGATCGTGCCGACCGAGGCCCCGACCCGCATGATCGTGAATCTGGGCTGCGGCGGACGCTATTACCTCACCGGAAGCTGTCCGAATGGAAACTGCGCCTACAGCGTCGGTCAGCCTGATGTGGAGTGGGAGTGCCTCAACTCCTGCGGTGACGAGTGCTGTGAATACCGGATTGCAGACTACCCCCTCGCGGGCTTTGCCTTTCAGCGCCCGAAGCGCACCTACACCATCACCGACTCCTGGAATAACCAATGCGCGGCCTACGAAGCCCGGCTGCCCTAGCACTAACCCTCGCCGTGGCGCTGTGGGCCGCACCGGCAAGCGCTGGCGACGGCACCTGCACGCGCATCTCGGAGACCTGTGTCGAAGGACCCGAGACCCGCATCATCAACGGCCAACCCGTCACCCGGTCGTGCTGGCGTTACCAGGCCGCCTTCGATTGCGCCTCCACCGCCGCGGTAAACGATTGCCAGCCGCTGATTGGCAGGGGATGTTTCCAGGTGGACTCGCGCTGCATCGATACGCTGACGAACGGCCAGTGCGCGCTGTATGAGCAGAGCTACTCCTGCAAGGTGGCCTCGGGCGCGACCCAAACCGTCACCCACTGCGGCAACCAGAGCTTCTGCGTCGATGGCAACTGTTTCGGAACGGGCTACCCGCCCGATGTCGACTTCGCCAAGGCGGTCGCGGTCCTGGAGGCCAGCCGCGAGGCCGGCCAGTACATCGATCCCGTCTCGCTCCAGATCTTCAAGGGTTACGACAACCGCTGCCGTAAAAAACTCTTCGGACTCGTCAACTGCTGCTCGGGCAGCGGCGCTGACGGCTCGCTGTTCAGCAACCTGAACCTGATCCTGGGTGCTGGCGGACAGGCGCTGGGCGCCGCAGGCTCCACCTACACCTACGACGCCCTCTTCATGTCCGACGCACCCCAGGCCGTGCTGAGCGGCTTCGAGACCCTGTTCGGGGCCGGCGGCGGGTCTTCAGCGCTGGCCGGCATGATGGCGGGCGATCTCTCCGTCGGCTCCTTCGTCGAAGCGCTGGTGCCCGGCCCCTGGACCATCGCCATACTGGCCATCCAGCTCTCGGGCATCCTCTCCTGTGAGCAGCCCGAGCAGATCCTCGCCATGAAGCGCGACACCCGCCTCTGCCACTCGGTCGGCAGCTACTGTTCAAGCCGCATCCCGATCATCCGGGTCTGTATCGAAAAAACCGAATCCCACTGCTGCTTCAACTCGCGGTTGGCCCGCATCATCAACCAGCAGGGCCGCACCCAGATCGGGAAAAGCTGGGGAGCACCGGAGAGTCCCGATTGCAGCGGTTTCAGCATGACCCAGCTCCAAGCACTCGATTTTTCAAGAATGGATCTCTCCGAGTTCTACGCCGAGATCGCGCCAACGCTGCCCGATGCAGAGGCCATCCGCGCCCGCGCTCAACAGAAAATCAACAGCTACTACAACCCATGAATCGCGCAACGATCCTCATCACCGGCATCATCACTGCCCTCGCCTGCGCACACCACGCAGCGGGCGAGCCTGTCACCCGCACGCCGGTATCCGGGATCAAGCCGCTGCTGATCCGGGCAGTCGAACAGGGGGCTGCGCACGGCGTGCTGGTAGGTGACGCTGCAACCTACGTCCGCCAGAAGTTCGATGCCAGCACTCCGATAGAAATCGACGTGCGCACGCTGCACACGCTACCCCAGCCGGGCTGCAGCCGACTCGAAATAACAACCCGTCAGCAGGACGTACTCCAGCACACGCAGCGCAGCGACCAGGCACTGACCTACCAGTTGAGCTACTGCCGTGACGGTCGTTTCCCGGACAAGCGGTAACCCATGAGTAAACTTTTAACCGTCGTTGCACTGTTACTCGCCACATCACCGCTCACCGTTCTTGCCGCTGACGAGTCCACCACAACCGTCCCCGCCGTCGAGTCCCCGCCGGAACCGAGCAGCACCTACTGGCTGCGAAACCGCGAGGGCTGGTTCTGGTACCGCGACCCGCCCGCGTCCGTGAAGCCACCCAAGGTCGCCCCACCCCCGCCGAGCCGCCCAGCGGAGCTGGCCGAGTTCGAGGCGATGCAACAGCGCCTCGATGAACTTAAGCGCGTCGCCGTGATGAACCCGACCGATACAAACTTGGTCGCCTACATGCGCTACCAGCGCTTTGTCATGAACAAGTCCGAGCAGTTTGCCGAGCGCTGGCAGCGCCTCGTCTGGACCGTGCCCGAGCTCGACTACGGGCTCACGGGACGCCCGACCAACGCGATGGCGATCGGTGCCTTCGATGAACAGCAGCAGGCACGTCAGGCACAGGTGGTGCGGAATCTGGCCGCAACGCATGGACTGCTGTTCATCTTCAGGAGCGACTGCAATTACTGCCACCGCCTCGCACCCATCCTGAAACGCTTCGAACAGGAGTTCGGCATGACCGTATTCCCGGTGAGCCTCGACGGCCGCGGTCTGCCCGAATACCCGAATCCCCAACCGGACAACGGCATCGCGACGCGCCTCAACGCATCAGTCGTGCCGGCGATCTACCTCACCGCACCGTCCAAGCGGCAAATCCGGTCCGTGGGCTTTGGTGTGATGGCGATGACGGAACTCGTCGAACGTATCGCAGCCCTCGCACAAGACCCGCGCGAAGACCCGCTCTAACGATTGAAAGGACTATCGATGACTACTCAAGCAAAACGCATCATGGCCTGCCTGCTCGCCGCAGCTCTGGTGACCGCACCCACCGCCAGCCGGCCCGCCGATCTCAATGCCGAGATGCAGACGATGTTCAATGATCTGGGGGCGCTCGGCAATGTCACGTCGCCCAGCGCCTTCCGCGGCCAGGCAATGAACCTCTACACCGGCGGCAGTCTGATGATGCGCGCGCCAGGACGCAACTACCCGCTGGTCAATGCCCAACTCCCAAGCCTGCGGGCGGGCTGTGGCGGCATCGATCTATTCGGCGGCGCGTTCTCCTTCATCAACAAGCAGCAGTTCATCGCCCTCCTGCAGAACATCGGCTCGAACGCGGTGGGCTACGCCTTCAAGCTCGCACTGCAGTCGATCTCCCCTGACATCGACAAGCTGCTCACCGAGTTGCAGGACCAGATCAACAAGATCAACACCATGAACATCAATTCCTGCGAGGCCGCGCAGTCCCTGGTCAACGGCGTCGTCGGCGAATACGACAATTCGGTGCAGAGCGGCTGCGCGAATATTTCCCAGTATCTGGGTAGCGTCACCGACCGCGCCGATGCGCGCTTCACCTGTGCCACCAACGCCCCGGCGGTGGTCAAGAACGCCGCCAATTCCAGCGATCCAAACATCCGCAACGCGACCTTCGTCAAGGGCAACGTGATCTGGCTGGCACTGAACCAGGTCGGCGGCACCATCAGCCAGCAGGAGAAGGAACTGATCATGAGCGTAATCGGCACCGTGATCCTCTATCCGCCGGCGGATGACGGCAGTGGTGCCATGCCGCGCTACATCGAACCCAGCATCGTAGGCCTGCGCGATCTCCTGCTCGGGCGCGGCGCATCATCCACGGAGGGCAACGTCGACATCGAGGTCTACGTCTGCGACGAACCGGCGGAATGCCTCAACCCCGCCCGCACCACCGTCTCTGCCAAACCCTACACGCGCATGGTTTCCGAGCGGCTGCGCCGCATGTCCGACAACATCGTGAACCGCACCCCGCAGACCGCCGCCGACATCGGCTTCATCAACAACACCACGGAACCGGTCTACAAGATGCTGGCGGTCGCGAACGCCGTCCCCGGCTCCAACACCGCCGAGACGCTGATCGAAACCTACAAGGACGTGATCGCGCTCGACTATGCCGAAACATTCCTCAATCGCGTGATCCGACAAGCCATGACCGCGCTCTCGCAGACCCTGAAGCGCACCGCGGTCGAACAGCAATACGTGGAGACATTGAGAAGCAACGCCCAGGAAGCCCAGCGACAACTCCTCGCCGAAAAGCAGACCGCCTACGCCAAGGTGCGTTCGGTCTCTTCCATGACGCAGGACCTGCAGACCCTGGAGCGGCAACTCTGGACCTCGATGCCGTCGGCAGTGAAGGCGATGCTCGATTTCAGCGCCAACTCCGGCGCTCGCGGCTCGTAGCGGCCACGGCCGGGCTGGCGCCGCATAGGGACAAACTGCGCGGCCGACCTTCGCATATCCATGTTCGAAATCTACGCCTACGGCAACGTCGATACCCTGACGGGGGTCTTCAACGCCATTGCCGCCATCATGGGCGGCGACGACTATTTCGGCCTCATCAAGACCGTCGCGGTGACCGGCGTCCTGGTCGCGGCCTTCACGGGCCTCTTCACGCCGGGGCGCTTCCACGGTTGGGGCTGGTTGATGGGATTCTTGTTCCTCTATTACGCCCTCTTCGTCCCCAAGACCGATGTGGTGATCGTGGACAAACTGGGCAGCCAGACACCGGTCGCGGTCGGCAATGTCCCCATCGGCGTCGCCTTCTTCGGCCACTACACGAGCAAGGTGGGCGACGTGATGACGCGGTTCTTCGAGACCGCGTTCCAGGTGATCCCGGCCACCAACGCGCAGCTTCCCAGCGAACTCGCCTATCAGAAGAACGGCGTCATGTTCGGCAACCGGCTGATCCAGGCCTCGCGCAGGGCCAACATAGCCGACCCGCAGCTTCGCACCGACCTGATCGCTTACGTCTACAACTGCACCTTCTACGACCTGCAGGACGGCACCATCGACCCGGCGGGTTTCTCCCAGAGCACCGACATTTGGTCGCTGATGGGAACGCCCAATCCGGCGAGGTTCTCGACCTACGGCAACCCGGTGCAGGTCGATACTTGCCCAAATGTCTACACCTATCTCGCCAACCGCCTGCCAACAGAGGTAGCCCGCGCCCGCGCAATGCTCGCGTTTCAGTTGAACCCGTCCCTCGACCCGACGGCCGCGCAAGGTGTGATCGACAGCCAGATCGAACAGGCCTATTACAAGACCAAGATCGCGACTGCCGCCCAAGGAGCAGCGGATCTCCTACGCCAGAACATCATGATCAACCTGGTTCAGGACACGAGCAGCATCGTCGGCCAGAAAATCAATGACCCCGCTTCGGTCATGATCGCAACCGCCCGCGCTAATGCCACGGCCTCGATCAATTCATCGTTCCTGACCATGGGCAAGGTCGCCGAACAGGCCCTGCCGCTGATTCGCAACGTGATCGAGGCGATCATTTACGCCGTCTTCCCGTTCGTTTTCCTGCTGTTCCTGCTGGCGCAAGGGCGTGGCCTCGGCATGGCGCTCAAGAGCTTTATCCTGAGTCTGGTCTGGATCCAGCTCTGGCCACCGCTCTACGCGATCCTCAATTACGTCGCTACGCTGGCGAGCGCCAAAAACCTCGAGGCTGCCGCACGCATGGGCACGGCAGCCCAAGGCCTTGCGCTCGAAACCGCTTCCAGCATCTACCAGGGTGCAATCTCCGACCAGGCCGTGGCGGGCTACATGGTAATTTCCATACCAATTATCGCCACCGCCATCATCAAAGGCGGCGAAGTCGCGTTTCAGGCCATTACCGGCGTCGGGGCGATTCAATCAGCCGCTTCAAGTGAGGCAAGCGCAACGAGCAAGGGCAACGTCAGTCAGGACAATGTCTCCTTCGACCAGCAGCAGCTCGCCCCGACCAGATCATCCGCATTCATGTCCACGACGAGCAATGCACATGGCAGCACCATTCAGGGTGCCGGCCCGGATGCGGAGGTATTCCGGTATCAGGCCACCATGAGCCGACTGGCCACGACCTTCACCTTCTCGGAGCGCCAGGCGACGGCCCTCACGGATAATGCCCGTGAAGCGGAAACCCTCGCCCGGTCCGAACGCGAATCCATGCAACGCAGCCAAGCCTCTGCGCTAACCCGTGCGCTGGGCATTCAGGAAAGCTTCGAGCGCTCACAGCAGCGCTCCGGCGCCAGCACCACCTCCGACGGCGGCTCCACTTCGACGCAGCTTCAGACGCTGAACTCCGTGGCCCGCGAGGTGAACCGGCGGCTGGGATTGGGTGAAGTCTCGACAGTCGGCAAGAGCGTGGCTGCAGCAGCCTCGGTTGGCATAATGGTTCCATTTACAGAGATCGGTGCTCAAGCGAGGACAGAAGGTCAAAGCGTCGATCAGCAACGTCTACAGAGCACATACGACTACGCACGAAAAGCCGTCGAGACGTCGCAGCTTTCAGAGGCAGCCGCCTTGGTTAAAGAGTTCCGGTCTTCTGATGCATATCAATGGGCGCAGAGTAGCCGGTCTACGTCCACATCCGGATTCGAATCATCGTGGCGTGAATCTGTCGAACGCCAGTCCACAAGTGATCATGCATTCAGTCACGCCAAAGAACTTGCCCGGACCGCGCAGTTCATGCGCGAATGGAGCAGCGGCGCACAGACCGACTTCACCAACTACGCAGCACGCAGGCTATCGGAGCGCGGCTTGCTTCGCGAAGACGATCCGATCAAGTTGCAGCGCGCGGTATCAGAGATCGCTTTCGCTTACGCGAAAGGCGGCGATGTAGGCAATCAATTTGTTCCTGGAGACAGTCCGCTGACGCCGAATCGCCCCCTGCCTCAACTGCTTGGCTGGACATCATCGGCGTTGCGTGAGGATTTCGACGGAACCGACAGTTCAGGCCAAAACGAAGCATTACGCAATCAGGCAACAATAAACGACACAATGATCCGGAATCACCAATCCGAGCAACGTTCCATGCCAGGTCAAACCGTTAGCAACGGCATTGCCGCACGAATTGAGTCAAACAAAAACCGGACTAGCGAGACCTTCGATAGCCGTCGTTACGATCTCTCCCGTGAACAAGGTGCTCTGAGTGAAGACTACAACATGACTGTTAGTACCGAAAAGGTGCACCCTGACCATGGGGGAAATCGAGCTGTGTGGGACACTGTCGGCGTACAGACCGACAACCGAGCCAGAATAGGAACGCCCCCAGAAAAAAACTCGATTGGCGAATGGCGCTTCAACAAAGATGGCGTACCAGTTATTGGGACAACCACTGAAACGCGAGAATCCAAGGATCCACCGCCCAAAGTTACAAAACCACCGGCGCCGTAAATAGGTGCTGGCCCAAGCCAATACAATATGTTGATTAGAAGTTGGCGGAAATATCCAAGCTTCAATCGTCGGCTGCGCCAATCTCCAAGCTCCCACGGCCATTGCTGGTGAGATACCCACGCACACCTTTTCCATACCGGTTAGCCGGATCCTCAGTAACCATTGGGTCATTACGCAGCCAGCCCTGAAAATCAGGATCGATCTGGCGATCGACCTCACTTTGCCGATCGGACATCTGCGACAGAGCTAGACCTGCCAGTGCGCAAAGATGCGCTATCCATCGGCCCACCGATTCGGTGATCGACACTTTTGCCCCACTCGCTGGCATACCAGACTCCATCAAAGACCAGAAATGACGCTGATAATTTAACATTATTTCAAGTCTGCAAAAGTCGTAATTTTCAACGCAATAATCAGCTAACTTACCCCAAATTGTCTGACCAATCCGTCCAAGGTCATGTTCTGCGCAATCACGTTATGCGGCATCAACGCATACTTCCAGGGCTTCCCGCCGGATTTGGCTGAGTAAGCAGACGCGTTTACGCACCATTTGACAGCAGCGTCCCGCTTCGCCAGCACAACGGGATCTTCCATCTGGTTGCTTGCCTTGGGTTCCAGCATGTATATGCCTGCGGCTGTCTCGGCAACGAAATCAGGCTGATATTCCAGATGTTCAGCACCTTGCCGGTAAAAAATCTGGAACTGCCCCTTGGCCGGCCTGAACCATTTGAGCGCATCCCGCTCCAGAATCACGGCGAGCACGCGCTCCGCTTCTGAATCGAATTTCTGCACCGGGTACAGGCATTTAGCAAAACCGCCAAACAGATACTTCGCCATGTTGCTTTTATCGGCAGGCGAAGCCCGGTAATCGGCCGGCGGTTGCTCTGCATTAAAGCTGTAGGCGCTGGATTTGAGCTCGGTGTAGCCTTTGCTGACCTTGACCTCATAGCCCACCGCATCCTCCCAGTAGTGCTCCTGCATCTGCGCGTGGACGAATTTGGCGATATCCCGCTGATAACAGCGCAACACCTTGCGCGCATCGTCTTCCGAGAGATAGGTCTTCAAGTGCTCTACCGTTTGCGTCGCGAGGTCATAGAGAAAATCGGCATGATCGTCATAAGACACATCATTGAAATCAACAAGACCACTGACGATGTAATCCTCCAGCCGCACCTCATCAATGCCGCCCCGGCCCAGCGTCAACACTTCAAGCTGGTTGGTTCTGAGGTGCTGTATCCATAACTCGTCGGATACAGCCGGATACTTTAGGGAATCGAGTTTCAGCTTGAATGCCTTGAACCCCGACTTCACTTCACCCTTGGGCACCACCAATATCCGCGGTATATCAATAGTCCCCTTGGCCACGAGATCTACCGTCTTGGCCACCACTGCAGCGATATCGGGCTTCTCGGTTACACCTTCCAGTTCCAACTGCGCGGGCCTGTGCTGCTCTTCGACGGCTTTGACAATGGCAGCCTGCACCTCCGGTTTACGCAGGTGTTCGAGCGTCGGCACGGTATCCGGCTGATTCTCCATCTGCCGTATGACGTCGTAGGTAATCTGCGCGAGCTTCTGCTCTTCCGGCTTGGCGAAAGCAGGCGCCTGCTCTTTGCCGGCCAGAGTTGTGCTCGTCGTCAACTGCGGCGGCTGCAATCCCAGTCGTGTCGCCAATTGCGTCTGCGAAACCACGGTCACCATCTTTTGCCCGATCTGATCCGGGTCCAGTACCACCGTCTGCATGCGTATCGCGGAATCGGGCTTGTTGGCCTCGTCGACAATCTCCTGAAACTTGTCATGCGCGACGATGTTCAGTCGGTCCACTGCCGTTACACCCGTGCGCTTGCCGTACGGCAGGCGCAAACCACGGCCGATGGATTGCTCAATCAGCGTGCGGGCATTGGCGGCCCGCAGCGGCACGATGGTGTAGAGGTTGGTCACGTCCCAGCCTTCTTTGAGCATGTTGACGTGAATGACAATCTCCGTCGGCTCGTCCGTGTGCTCCACCTTTAGCAGGCGGGCGATCATCTCCTCTTCGTCGGCGCCAGTCTTGCTGGAGTCGACCTGGATAACCTTTTCTTTATATCGTCCGGCGAAAAAAGCATCCGATTGCACCAGTTGCAGCAACTGTCCAGCATGGGTGGTATCGCGCGCGATCACCAACAGAAAAGGCTTCACGATCGGGTTGTCGGTTTCGCGGGCGTAAGTTTCCAGCTCGACCTTTACGCTCTCGTGCAGGCGCACGCCGTCTTCCAGCTTGAGACGTTCGATCTCTTCCGGTGACATGCCGGCCGGATTGAAATTCTTGCGCGTGACGACGGCCGGCTCCTTGACAAAGCCATCGGCCATTGCCTGGCCCAGCGGATAATGCAGCACCACATTCTTGAACGGCACCGGACCGCGGTTGGATTCAACGAATGGCGTTGCAGTCAGCTCCAGCCCGAGGATTGGCTTGAGTTCATTGATGGCACGCACGCCCGCGCTGGCGCGGTAGCGGTGCGACTCATCCATCAGCAGCACCAGGTCCGGCAGTCCGGCCAGGTAATCGAAATAACTCTCCCCGATATACTCCGATAACCTCTTGATTTTAGGAGATTTTCCGCCACGAACCTCGGAGTTGATCTTGGAGATGTTGAAGATGTTGATCTTGCAGCGGAGCAAAGCATCGAACAGCGTACCGGCCATAGACTCGTAGTTGTCACCGGTGATGATCGCCGGCGCGTCCGTCGCAAACTCGGCAATACCCCTGAACACATACTTCGGCGTATTCGGCGTGAAGTCCGCGATCAGCTTGTTATAAATGGTCAGGTTGGGCGCCAGCACGAAGAAATTGTTGATGCCGTGCGCGAGGTGCAGATAGCTGATGAAAGCGCCCATCAGGCGCGTCTTGCCGACACCCGTCGCCAGGGCGAAACACAGCGACGGAAAATCCCGCTCGAAATCAGTGACCGAAGGGAACTCGCTGCGGATGGCTTCCAGCGCCGCTGCGATATCCGCCTCCTTCCGGGGCGGCACGATCTCGGTCACGCGGTCGAGTATCTCCAGTGACCGGCGCTGCGGCGGGCGCAGAGAAAGCCGCCCAGCAATCGCGTTCACATACCGGTTCACTGGTCGGCCTCCCCATCAAAGAGGGCCTGCTGCCCCGCCTGTGGCGGCGCCTTGGGCAGGTTCTCCACCTGCAGACTGTAATCGTCATGCCCCCACTCACAGCGCGAGAGCACCTGCTTGGGAATTTTCTTGACCGTGATATTCGGGTAATCGCCCCGCCCGCGGAACGCGGTGCATAGCACCAGCAGCGAACGCTCGGAGCCAACCTCGTCGCTCAGTTGCTGCAACTGTTCATGGCTCAGATTGGCCGTCGTAACGTAGACAAAATCGCGCTCGGTGGAACGACCATGCTGCCAGTACACGGCATCGCTGGGTGCGTAGGTAAAGCCTTCCAGCTTGCACAACGCCTCGGCCAGCATCGCAGCGTTGTAGGTCTGGTTGATGACCCAGTTGCCCCACTTGTCCTTTTCCAGCAGCGAGGGCGCAAGGCGGTAGTAGCGGAAGCCGCCGCCACCTTTCCAGTCAACGGCCTTCGTGATGCCGCCGGGGTCTTCGCCGTCGATGACCTTCTTTAGGCGCGGAATGATGTGAGTGTGGCAATGCTCGCCCAGTTCAATCATGATCCAGCGTCGGCCCATTTTGTGAGCGACGGCGCCGGTGGTGCCGGAGCCGGCGAAGGAATCGAGGACAAGGTCGTTGGGCTTTGTGGCCAGCAACATTATGCGTTGCAATAATCGCTCAGGTTTAGGTGTGGCAAACACATTTTTGGAGTCCAATTCGACTACTTCACGCTTTGCCTCAAGGTTGTCGCCAACTTCATCACGCAGCCACAATGAACTTGCGATTACTCCATCTTGTACTTCATGAAGAAAGCGTTTCAGCCTAGGCGCACTGGTTCCATTGACACCAAACCAAACACGATTGTCAGCAATCAATTCAGCAAAACGTTCCTGACTAAATCTCCAACAGGTTCCGCTGGGTGGTAGTGCTTCTCTACCGGAAGGCGATTTGATCGGATATATATTCTGAGAGTGGCCTGTTCGAGCAAATTGCGCCCCACGTTGCCCGCTCGTTAAGCTTACGGTGAAATTATCCGACATCCAAACGCCCCTAGGATCGTTATCTGCGTTCGTATACTTCGCTTTCGAGGCATCGGAGCGAGGGAGGAGTTCCAATTTCAACGAGCGGCGTTCTTTTGAGTAAACAAGAATATGGTCGTGTGAGTCAGATATACCGTCAACGTTACTCTGTGCTTGAAACTTCTTTTGCCATATCACATTGGCAACAAAGTTTGGACGCCCAAACATCTCGTCACACATCACTTTCAGGTAATGCGCCTCGTTGTCATCAATCGTGATCCACAGCGAACCGTCATCCGAAAGCAATCGACGAATAATCTCCAGACGGTCCCGCATCAGCGACAGCCAGATCGAATGCTCTACCCCGTCATCGTAATGCGTGAAGGCGCTGCCGGTGTTGTACGGCGGATCAATAAACACGCACTTCACCTTGCCCGCAAACTGTGCTTCCAGCGCCTTCAGCGCCAGCAGGTTGTCCCCGAAGATCAGCCGGTTGTCGAATATGTCCCTGTCCGTCACCCGATGCGGCGCGTGATACGACTTCTCCGGATCTTCCAGCAAAATCCGCGGCTCCAGCTTCGGCCGATTCTCCTTGCCTATCCAGGTGAGTTCGAGTTTTTGCCTTTTGGTCAAAGCGAACGCCTCCCTATCATAGGGTAAGCATTCCTGCTAAGCCCTAGCATAGCGGTATACGCCCTTAACGTTCTGAGCGAGAAACTGGCCCTTTGATGTTGCCGCCTTCATCTGATCAAAGACCGCCTGCAGCACATCATAATAATTGTAGGTTCCGCCACTCTTGAATTCGACTTGGAGAACATGCTCTTTTACATCGTACCGGTAGCGAGCGATGTTGGAAGAGTCTGGTGTTTCAATCCAATCTGTCCAATTCATGATTTATCTCCTGGCGTATTTTTAGCATCGGCGTCATTTGCTTCAGTCGCCTTGTGCTCATAGTAAGGGCTTTGATTGCGCCACTGTCGCATGACGATCGTGTAGTCTTCTGGCTGCCTTGGCACGGCCCATCCACCCTCGTCCTCATAGCCCTTCGTGGGATCGCCACGAACAGCGACGTTTGGATCTCTGCTGTCTGGCCATCGATTCTTGCCCGGCGGATCAATCAGGGTTCGCATTGGCAGGCTTACGGCCTCACCGACAATAATTGCCTCGCCCGTTCGGAGTATCGGAAGCATATCAAACAACCCTTTGAGATTGTCCGACGCCGCTCCGGTCACCTGCCCACGGTCGGTGTCATTGGCTAGACGCATGGCGAATATCGTGCCGCATTGCGAGAGGATGGTGGGATCGATCTCCGACGGGCGTTGGCTCACGATCATGACACCCACGCCATACTTGCGGCCTTCTTTTGCGATACGCCGTACAGCAGTAGATGCTGCGCCGACATGCTCCTTCCCCAAGTATGCATGTGCTTCTTCGAGCACGAGCATTAGAGGGCGTAAACGTCCACCTTCGGGCAGATTCCTCGCCCAAAAGAGAGCGTCGTAGAGAATACGCAGTAGGGCACCGATGAGGTCGTTCAGCACCGCCGGGGGGATGCCAGACAGGTCCAGAATTGAAATGGGCGCAGGACTCCCCAACCATTCCTTGAGCAGCGTATCCAAGTCCTTGGTAACAGTTCCTTTGATTCCGGGACGCCATTCCCCTGGATTGAAAAGGAAGGAGAACTGCGGGTCGCGGAGCTTGGAGCCGAGTACCGCCAGTTGCTGCCGAATGTTAATTGGGTCTCGCCCCCAATTTACTCGTTCGTTCGCCGGTCCGGTGGTCTTGACTGTACGGTACAGCGGTGGCGTTACCGACATGGCGTCACCGAGTTGTACTGGGCTGCCTTTATCGTCAAGGACGTAGGCCGACTCAACTTCGTCGGCGGCACCACCCGGCTTTGGAATAATAGTACGATGCTCTCGTTGGTGTAGGTCAAACCAGAGTTTATGAATGCAAAAGGGCACGGGTGAGTCCACAGTCAGCCTCGCTGCGGTAACGCCCTCGCGCGCCTGATTGCCTAACGACTCGCGTTTAAGCGCTACGATGGCGTCAGCAACGGCCGCCCTAGCCTCATCGCTCAAATCTCCGAAAGACAGCTTCACGAGTTCGTCAAAGCTAAGTGCCCAGAAGGGTATCTGTAGGGGCTTCTCACCCTTTTCCGCATGGACGTCGGTTGAAACCCGGAATACGGAGGACCTATCGGACAACGCTTTCGCATACTCACCGTGAATGTCCAAGACGACGATGCGGGCAGAAGGATAGCGGGACGGCTCCGAGAGTGCTGTAAGAAGCCCCGCAACAGTCGTCGATTTTCCAGCGCCAGTGGTCCCGACAACTGCCGAATGGCGAGTGATAAGCTTGTTGATGTTGACGAGCGCCGGAATTGACTCCGCACTAGCAAGGTGACCGACCGTCACGAAATCAACGGGGTCACCTGGCCCGTATATTTCCCGAAGGTCATCCTCGGTGACGATGTGTACAGCGTCATTGATGGTAGGGTGCTGTGAAACACCGCGCTCGAATTTTCCGGCGCGACCTCTTTCGCCAACCAATTGCACTTTGAGCCATTGGTTGCCCCACGGGTGAAGGTCGCCTTCCGTCTTTGGGGCCGCGCCCGCTCCTACCTGAGAGACGATCCCAAACAACGAGGTATAGCCCAGCGGGATACGGACAAAGCTCCCAACCTGACCGATTCGGTATGATTCGCCCTTGTAGAAACTCAGCCCCGTGGCGGTCTCACTCACCAGCGAAACACTCACTGAAGTGCCGGCCACGTCCTGCACCGTCCCGATGAGAGTCGGATCACTTCTCATCTTTACCTCGTTGCTCAATATCCCGACTGGAAAGCTGGTGAGCCAACAAACGCCCAAGCGCAGCAAAATCGCCGAGGAGCCATTTGCAACGGTCCGCAGGGGCCGTGGTACGTGAACCCGGCAAATCTGTTGCGACGGCAATTGGATAAGCAGGATTATCATCTTTGACGATGCTGTCCCAAGCTCGATCAACGGTTCCGACAATTCCACCGTCCGCCGCCAGAAGCGTTAAATTTGCGTGCCGCTTTGCAAGCTCAACTCCTTTGGGAGCATTGATGCGATCATTGAAAATCATTCCGAGACATGCGGCGTTAGGGTTCCCTGATAGTCCTTGCGCGATAATAGCGTTGATGTGCTCATCGCCGAAGGAGTAGCCACAAGTGAGAAGGACGCATTGGTCTGTGCGTAGAAACACCCGCAATCGATCAAGCATGGCGTAATACGGCATTTGCCGACTTTGATCGTATTTGAGGTGAGATGGATAAATTAGAAGCTGCTCTCCCTTGACTTTGTCACGGCTCCGCCGGATTTTTTGTTTGGCCGTCATCCACCAATTGATAGAGCCGTGAATCTTCCAGAGCCGTGCCCAACGTGGGGGCAAGTCGTCCTCTGCCATCGAATCAAGATCCAGGAACGCACTGTCGGAACCGACAAAACCATCGAAGTAAGGGACGAGCTGCTCTTCGAGGGCTTGCTCCAACGACAGATCATAGTTGGTGGTGAAAATCTCCACCGGCCGCTCTCGCGGAATTGCCTGAATCCAACTCGCGAGCACATGGTAAGGCGTATCGCTCGTCGGGAGTGGCTTGCTGACAATCGCACATACCTGCTCGCAAATAGCGATATCGAGCTTGCCGAGAATATCTGCGGAAAAGCCGTCAATCCCACCCTTCTCACCTATGCCGCAAAGCGATTTTAATGTCCGGATGTGGCTGAGCACGTCTTCAACCGTCGGCGTAGGGATGCCGCGCGCGACCACGCGGTCCCATGCAGTCTGCGCTATCACTTTTAACTTGGTATCGTTGTCCAGATAGGCTTTGACCAGTTTCGTGAGGCCCGCAATTTCGGGGATCAGCGGTTTTCCTTCAACGTCCGGAATGGACAATGAACAACCGGCGCCGATAAAGAAACCGACGCGCATCTTGTTGGGGGCAAGGCGCTGTAAGAGGTCAGTGGTCCGGCGATAGGGACAATGGACCGGACCGGTCTGCACCGGGGCGCTCGGTGCCGCTGTTACGGCGTCTGCCGTTGGCTGGGCCGCCACTACCACGGTGGCGCTAGGCGCGGTCGCAACTGTTTCCTTTTCTTCCATTAGGTCCCCCCTTCAGGGTCAGACTTGGGAGTATTGAGTAGTGGGATGTCAAAGCCCTCAATCTCCTGCAACGATTTCCCCGCAATCCCCTGCAATTCGACATACATCGCTCCGATCCATTTTTTGGCGGACAGGAAAAAACTGTTGCGCCCAGCCTCGTTTCTAATTCCCTCGAATTCGATGGAATTGAAAACGGGATTGTTGAGTTGCTCCCACACGCCCAAGAACAGCACGGTATCCTTGTTTCGCAACCATTGCTCGATCAGCGCGCTGCCGCCCTCGAAATTTTTCACCCTATCGGTCAGCGCGATGTAATCCTGTTCATGGCGGGAAGCAATGGCGACTTCGGTTCCCTTGACATTGATGCTGCGATTTTTCATTCGTGTATCCATCGATTTCCGTTGTTATGCCACACCAAAACGGTGCGCGACGCCGCGGCTACGATCCCGAGTTATCTTCAAGCGCCGGAAGACTCAACCCCTCAATCTCCTGCAATGACTTGCCCGCAATCCCCTGCAAGTCGCCGTACAAGCCAGCCGTGGATTGCAAGACGTTGCTGAGTTGGATTTCGCGCTTGGCCCATTGTCTCTGAATAGCCTTCTTCTCGGCAGCCAGGTCTTCCTGCATCGTAGAAAACGCTTCGACGATGGCCTCCATCCGATGGCGGAAGCGCGGGCCGGTGAGGTATTGGTAGACCATTTCCGTTTTGGTTTGCTGGCCGTCGGAAGACTGCCGCGCCATGGCAATTTCCATCAGTGATTGCCGCAACACCACAGCCACCGGCATCGCGGTACGCGGACTGGTGACCCAAACGCCATCGACAACATCGAAAGATTCCACGCCCTTGGGCAATATATGGCTCACGATCACTGCAATTTCCGCTTTCGCCGTGCGCTGATCTTCGCGTAACTTGGTCAGCCAGCCGTCGCTCCAGTTTTTGGTGCGCTTGGATTCCCACAGAATGGTGCCGCAGGGCTGTCCGCCTGATCCGATGACGCGCTGTATAACATCCCCGCCAAATTCACCCTTGGGCACTGGCTCGATGGCGTCGAACGGAAACTTGGTGCGCAGCAGATTTTCCAGCTCCAGTTCCTGCACTTCACCCTGCAACTGCTGCGAGCCCTGTTCGGCCCGGCGCTTGAGTTCCTCGATCTGCTTCTGCATCGCGAGTATGGTCTGCTCTTTCTCCGCGACTTTGAGCCTCTGTTGCTCCTCGACTTCCTTGCGCGCCTGATCGCGCGTGGCGGCAAGCCCCTCCTGGATGCGCTTTTCCACCGTGAGTTCGAGTTCACGCTTGGCGTCGTCGAGTTCACGCTGCTTGCGGATCAGGTCGGCCTGCGCTTTCTGTGCCTCGGCCAGTTTCACGTCGCGCTGCTTGAGGACTTCTCCTAACTCATTGATTTGTTTCGTTTTTTGTTCGATCTCATTGGCAGCCACCAGCCTGGCTTTCTTGGCCTCTTCGGCTGCAATCATGGTGCGCTCCTGCTTCAACTTCTCTGCGACCTGATCGTCGATGGTCTCCTTGGCTTTGGTCAACGCCGCTTCCTGCGCGCGCAGTGTCGATTCACGCTTGACGATATCCGCGTCCTTCTGCGCCAGGCGTTTCTCAAAATCCTGCTTTGTCGCCACCAGCAATGGCGCGGCGAGGGACTCCGTAAGCTTGATTTCGGTCTTGCAATTGGGGCAGATGATCGTGGGTTCAGTCATGAGCAAGCCTCACTTGTCCTTGTTTTTGCCGGTTACATCACCCAGCAGGCCGCCTGCATCGCGTTCGTCGAGCTTCAGCTTGGGCGTAGCGGACTTCAGCCGCTTTTCAACGTCCTTGATGTGCTCCGCTGGAGCAATGTTCTCCGGCGGCGTGCCGCCGATGCGCTTGATGGCGGCGCGTACCTCCTTGCCGACCTGTTCGTGCGTCTGAATCGCTTGAGCCTGGTTGCTCACCCGCTCACGGGCAAGCTTGTCCCGCGTCTGGGTCATGCGGAACTGGTTGGCGGCCAGTTCGGTGGCGTTCATGCGGTCGAGCAGGTTGTCCTTTTCGGGAATGGCCTTGCGTTGCTTGATGGCATCGCGCCCAAGGCCGCCGTATAGACCTTTGTAGCCGGCGTCATGGAATACGCCGAACATCTTACTTTGCACTCCGGCATCCTGTGCCGCGCCGGACAAGGCCTTGAACTCCTCGGCCGTCTGCTTGCGCAGTTCCAGCCGCTCGATATCGGCGCTCGCCTGGTCGGTCAGCTCCTGGCGGCGGGCCTGAATCGCAAAGTATTTTTGTGCGTGCGCGATTTCTGGCTTGCGCGGGTCGCCGTTCTGGGCGATGAGGTAGCAGGCGAAACGGGACAGGTGGTAGTCGGGCACCTCACGCGCGCTACCGGACCCTAGTTCGACCATTTTGCCGGCGCCGGCAAAATGGTGGCCAGGGTCATTTCCCGATTGTTTGCAAGACGTTATGGCCCGCTCGACGGCCTGTTCGAAACGCCGCCACTGGCTGTACCCCAGCACGGGTTGCAGGTCGCGCGCGCTCCAGTATTCCGCGCCGTGGGTGTTGGTCAGCTTCAGATCCTCGAACGATTTGCCGCCCAGGGCTGGCAATGCTTTGTCGCTCATTTCGATCTCCCTATATCGCTGTCACCAGGTGATCCGCGACCGACGGCTATTCAGGCGAGCATGCACGGTCAACTCAGTCGCCAGTGAATCTGAAATAACGTGTCCAGCCGGGTTCGCTGGAGAAGTTTACCTTCTATCTGGGTGATCAGTTCGTCGCGCTGTCTGTCCACCTGATCCTGCGCCTCGAACAGCGAACGCCGCTTCTGGTTGCGCTGCGATTCCAGTTCCTTGATCTGTTTTTGACCAGCAAGTTTTTCTTCCAGTGTCAGCGCCGCCGTGGCGCCGCGCCGCGCTTCCTTGATCTGGCGGTCGAACTCCTTGATTTCCCGCTCAAGCCCCAGCTTCAGGTCATCTGCCCAGCCCTCGAGTTTCCCCACCTCAGCTTCAAAGAAATGTGCATTGCGTTCGGAGATTTCACGCTGGATTTCACCCTGCCGCCGCCGAGTAATGGACTCCAGCTCAGACTGCAAACCAGTAGTCGACGCGTTTTTTGCTGCGCCCGGCAATGACATCAGCCGCATTGCGGCTTCCTCATCCAGCGTGCGCCCATCATCAGTCATCATAGAGAAAATCAAATGATCCTCTGCATAATCCAAAGCTTCAACTGTAAGCAGGGATAGCGTCAACTCGCCACTCTGCCCGACCAAGGGCTCCAGAATGCTGATCTTGCCCTCATGGTTGGCGTAGTTGAAGTGAACTTCGTCCGTCGGTAATACCCGCTGCTTCGCCCGCGTGATCACATACTCGGCCAGCGGATGGTTCAGCCGGTAGGTATGGGCCTCGCCGGAGCGGCGCGGCAGCTCATAGAGGCCCGCCGGCATATCCACCGCCCTGGCCGGGTCGGGTGATTCGCGCAGCCGAAACGAGGAGTCATTGACGAATTCCGCCTGGGTTTCCAGCTCATGGCGCGTCAACCGCATCAACAGTTGTTCGAATCGGCCGAGTGCGGCCCTGGAATCCTCGTCGCGCACTTTGAGTTTTTCCCGGACTTCGTCGTCAAAATTCTCCAGCAGTTTGCGCCGGGTCTGCGACATGGTCTCGTTGATCTCAAAGTTGAGTTCGAGTTGAAGCTGGTCAAATGCCGCCTTGATTTCGTCCGTCTTGCGGCAGCGCTGATAAATGCCGGCGATGCGTTTTTCGAAATCCACGCCGGACTCGATCGTGCCCAGCACCTCGTCGCTGGTCCCGAATACGCCGTCGAAGAGTTTGAATTTTTCGGACAGCAACTCGAACACACGCCGGTCGGCCTCGTTCTTGCGGTTGAGGAAATTGACCACCACCACGTCATGTTTCTGTCCGTAGCGATGGCAGCGGCCGATGCGCTGCTCGATGCGCTGCGGGTTCCACGGCAAGTCGTAGTTCACGACCAGGGAGCAGAACTGGAGATTGATGCCCTCTGCCCCCGCCTCCGTGGCAATCATGATGCGGCCCTGCTCACGGAAGTAATCAACAAGCGCCGAACGCATATCCGCTGATTTGGAACCGCTGATGTGATCCGTGCCCTGATGGCGCTCCAGCCATGCGGCGTATATTTGCTTGGAACGGTCATCGGTGTTCGAGCCGTTGAACAGGACAATGCCCTCAGAGAACGGGCTGTCGGCCAGCAGCCGCAGCAGGTAGCTTTGGGTGCGGCGGGATTCCGTGAAAACAATCGCCTTCTGTGCTGCGCCAAGCTCTTTGGCTTTTTCAAAAGCCACCGCCAGCGCCTTGATCAGGGCTTTGCCCTTGGCATTGTGGTCAATAGCCGTGGCCAAGCGGGCAAACTCGTCCAGATCGGCGATCTCCTGCTCCAGAGCAGCACGATCCGCATCCGAAAGCAGTTCAATGGCTTCGTCTTCATCCCATTCTTCGGCGGTCTCGTCGAGCGCCTCGTAATCCTCGTCAAGTTCATCTTCGAGGGTCTGTGCAAGGGCCTGTTTGCGAAGCTTGGCTTTGAGCCGGTTGGAAATCGACGTCAGAGCGCCTGCAATGGCAAAGGTCGAAGAGGCCAGCAACTTGCGCAGCACCAGCGTCATCAGTGATCGCTGGCTGGCGGGTAGCGCGTGCAAATTGTCGCGCTGCAAATAATCCGAAACCAGATGGTAGAGGCGGTCCTCGCCCTCCTCCGGCGTAAATTCCTCCACCAGAGGGTGTCGCTTGGTGAAGGGAATATAGGACGTGACCTGCCGCCGCAATGTGCGGTGGCACACGGGTTTGAGGCGCTCCTTGAGCTGCAGAAACACCTGCTCCTGGTTCAGGTTTGAATATTGCTCCCGGAAACTTTTGAGATCACCAAAGGCCAGCTCGTCGATAAAGCTGACCAAGCCGAAGAGTTCCAGCAGCGAATTCTGCAATGGCGTTGCCGTGAGCAGCAGCTTGCGCCGGTCCTTGAGTGCCTGTTTAAGCGTATTGGCAATCACGTTCGACGGCTTGTACACATTACGCAGACGGTGCGCCTCATCAATGACCACGAGATCCCACGGCGTATTGGCCACATCGGCAGCCTTGTTCCGTGCGAACTGGTACGAGCAGATCACGATCGCATCCTGCATCTCGAAGGGCTTGAAATTACCCGTCTTGATTGCAGCGTTATAAGACTTGGTTTCGAGAATCGCGCAGGGCAGAAAGAATTTTTCGCTCATTTCCTGATGCCACTGCTTGCGAAGATTGGATGGGGTGATGATCAGAATGCGGCGTTTGCGCTCAGCCCATTTCTGCGAGAGCACCAAGCCCGCCTCAATCGTCTTGCCCAGTCCAACCTCATCGGCCAGCAAGGCGCCTTTGGACAAGGGCGAGTTGAATGCGAATAGGGCAGCATCTACCTGATGCGGATTGAGATCGACTTGTGCACCTGCCACCGCGCCCGCGAGCTTGTCTACGCTATCGGGGGCGCAACGCTTGGTGAGCTCGTAAGCAAAATACTTCGCGTGGTAGTCGGTTAGCTTCATTGCGCGAGATAGGACGAAGAATTTCTTGTTGTTGATTTTGCTTTTGATTGTAGCTGCAGGTTGTGTACCGACGATGCAATTCGCATCCTAAAGGGTCGTATTCCGTGCAAATGGGCGCCTACGCTGCTGCAGTGCAATCATGCTTTTCTGAGCACTAGTGTTTCTTAATTTCGTTATATATTTACAAATAACGTTATTTCGGAACATAATGCCACATCATGCCTACCCAGCCCAGCCATACAGATCGGCTTCTGCAGCTCGTCCAGCAGAAAGGCCTGCTGCGTCCCAGTGATCTGGCCGGGCTTGGCATTCCGAGGGTCTATCTCACCCGCCTTACGGCCGCCGGCAGGCTCGAGAAAGCTGGACGGGGCCTCTACCGACTTGCCGAGACTCCGCTCTCGGAGAATGAAAGTCTGGCCATCGTGGCGGCACGGGTGCCGCAAGCTGTGTTTTGCCTGCTAACGGCCCTGCAGTTCCACGGACTGACCACGCAACTTCCGCGGCAGGTCTGGATCGCCCTCCCGCAAGGAAGCCACGCGCCGAGGATTGATTACCCGCCCATCAAGCTCATCCAGTACACGGGCGACGCTTACACCCAGGGAATCGAAACGCACCGAATCGACCAGGTCGATCTGCGGATGTACAGCGTCGCCAAGACGGTCGCCGATTGCTTCAAGCATCGAAACAAGATCGGGCTCGACGTGGCACTGGAGGCACTCAAGGACGCGCGATCGCAAAAAAAGGCCTCCGCCGACGACCTCTGGCGCTATGCCAAGATCTGTCGCGTTGCCAACGT
>ENA-ORBV01001403-ORBV01001403.1-microbial-mat-metagenome-genome-assembly--contig:-NODE-1403-length-53764-cov-11.998789_pt1 | contig 53764 bp, 47 predicted proteins | sample MGYA00237777_ERZ505514 | MGnify/ENA primary metagenome ERZ505514 (study PRJEB26160, sample SAMN06269048) | microbial mat metagenome | isolation source: Oligotrophic lake microbial mat | place... | reverse complement strand
TCATTGACAGCCCACAAAGTGCTGAGTACACTCGTCGCCCCGGCATAGAAAAAACCGCTAGTCAATCCGATATACTCATCTGTTGTATCCGTAGCATCGGTTAACGCTGTTTCGCAGGCAGAAAGGGCTACCAAACGGCACTTACTTAACTGCAAATCAAAGATTTCTGTCAGCGTCAGGCATTCTGCGATGTCGAAGGTTTCGCCTCGGCGGGAACGAATATAACGCTTTTCCTCGGAGGGAACCCCCCCCAGCCCCCCCTTGCTAAGGGGGGGAGTTTGATTACCTTCTGTCTCTTCACTTACCAAGGGGAAATCCTCTCTTGTCTCCCCCCTTACCAAGGGGGGATTAAGGGGGGTTACTTCACTTACCAAGGGGAAATCCTCTCTTGTCTCCCCCCTTACCAAGGGGGGATTAAGGGGGGTTATCTTTGCGCCAGCTAGGATTAATGCGGATTTTTCGGGATTGAGAAAGTCGAAAAAGCCGTGACAGGAAAAGTGGGCGATGTCGGCATTTTGCAAGCTGGCAATTTGTTGCAGCAATCCTGCTTTGCTGGCGTTTTGCCTACTCAATACTTCGGCGGGATTGAAAGATTTGGCAATGGCTTCGACTTCGATGTCGGTGAAGTCTAAATCTTCTGTGGGGTTTTGGATGGCAAAAAATTTGCTGGGTGATGTGTCTTCCGCTGTCAGATTTACCCGCTGAGATAATTGCAAAAGTTGGCAACTCGGTGTGTATCTCACGCCGCCTGGGAAAAGTTCGAGAAGACATCCAGTTTCTACGGTTTTGTCGGCTTTTTGTCGGCTGCTGGTGAGGGCGTGTAGGGGGAATAGGTGCAAGTATCGGAAGGGAACTAAGATTAATTTTTGGCAGTTTTCGGGGAGGCGAGAAATTATTTCGTCGATGTGGAGAATTTGGGCTAATTTTTCTAGGCGGTTGTCTAGTTGGTTTTTCCAGTTGTCGTATTTTTCCTCATCTTTGATGTCATCGAGATATTCCTGTTGTAACTCTTCTAATGCTTGCAAGTCTTGATAGGAAGATTGCCAGACATCCGGTTGAGGAGAGTCGCGGGTGATAATGAAAACTTTAAAGCTATTGTAGGTAATGTACCATTCTAAAATTGCTTCGTTTTCTGCTAACAACCTGCGAATTTCTGCAAAACTAATCCGCTGTACTTGGCTGGGGAGGCTGCGGGCTTTGTGAAACAATTCTACGAGGTTTCTGGTTTTGCTGCGTTCGATGTATTCTAGGGCGGCAGTGGAGTTTTCCATTTGTAGGCAAACTTCTACCATTGACTGATAAAGTATATTCCATTCTTCAGCTAATTTCTGTCTGTCTGCTTCGCCACCGATAATGATTTCACTCCGCATTAATTCGACAGTCTCGATGGCAGAGTTAAAGGTCTTGTATGCTTCTGGGAGTTGGGAATTATGCTGGTAAGTAACTCCGAGATTATATAAAGTGTTAGCATTTTCTATAGGAAATGCGTTGCGGGTGTAAATTTCCAAGGATGCTTTAAAAGCTGCGATCGCCCTTTCTAGATTCTCGGCTTTTTCCCCTCTGATTCTGTAGAGGTAGGCACCCGCCAAATTATTTTGACTCCTTGCCCATTCAAAGGGAAATGCGTCGCGAGTCCAAATCTCCAAGGATGCCTCAAAAGCTGCGATCGCCAGTTCGAGATTTTCGGCTTTTTCCCCTGTGATTCTGGTGACGTAGGCAAGCCCCAAACCATTTTGACACCCTGCCCAATCTTCGGGAAATGCGTCGCGAGTGTAAATCTCCAATGATGCCTCAAAAGCGGCGATCGCCAGTTCGAGATTCTCGGCTTTTTTCCCTCTGATTCTGTAGACGTAGGCAAGCCCCAAACCATTTTGACTCCTTGCCCAATCTTCGGGAAATGAGTCGGGGGTGTAAATGGACAATGATGCCTCAGAAGCGGCGATCGCCTGTTCCAGATTCTCGGCTTTTTCCCCTCTGATTCTGTAGAAGTAGGCCCTCCCCAAACCATTTTGACTCCTTGCCCATTCAAAGGGAAATGAGTCGGGGGTGTAAATTTCCAAGGATGCCTTAAAAGCTGCGATCGCCAATTCGAGATTTTCGGCTTTTTCCCCTCTGATTCTGTAGAGGTACGCACTCGCCAAATTATTTTGACTCGTTGCCCATTCAAAGGGAAATGCGTCGCGAGTCCAAATCTCCAAAGATGCCTCAAAAGCTGCGATCGCCAGTTCGAGATTCTCGGCTTTTTTCCCTCTGATTCTGTATTGGTAAGCCACCCCCAGACTGTTTTGAAGCCTTGCCCACTTTCCCGAGTCAGCTTCGCGGGTGACAACAGTTAATCCTATCTCCAAACAAGCAATACTAACCTCTAAATTACTTGCCAGACTGCCTTGACGCAACTTATAAAAACTCATACCCAAATTGCATAAAATATCAGCACGATTGTATGCTTGTTCTGCATCCAAAGTTGGCATAATTTCAGTTGCCCACTCTCGCAAATATTGGGCAAAACCATCATCTATTAATTCTTGGTTAGCTTGCAGGATCTCGATTTCTTCCTCGCTGGGACAGGTGACGAGAGATTCAATCAGATTTTGATAGGCTTGGCGGCGCGCTTCGTTCATTGCTTACAACCCATGTTTTTAGAATTTTACATTCTTTGTGGGGGAAAAACAAGGGGGAAACCCGACTTTCTGAATCGTCTGGAGTCGTTGGAGTGTGCGTCATAAGCTGCTACGCAACTATGTCGTATAATATAGAGACAAGATAAGTAAGCGATCGCAATAATCAATCTATTCGGAATTAGCGCGGCCTCATTCAAAAAAATCTGGACAATTTGCGATCGTGCAAAAAACAAGAGGAAACTAAAATGATTTCACAAACTTTAGTAGAGATTGAACGTTCTATTAGTTCCCTGTCCATAGAAGAACAACTTTGGCTGCTGGAACGTATCGCTTGCCGAGTGCGAGAGAAAACTCACATAGCTAATAAACTCGCTAATGCTAAATACCTGGAGGCAGAGATAGCAGAGATGGCTAACGATCCAGATATTCAAGTTGAGATTGCTGCTATCAATCAAGAGTTCATTGTGGCAGAAATGGATGGTTTAGAAGGGCTATGAGTATTCAGCGAGGGAAAATTTATTTTGTCAATCTTAACCCAGTTCATGGAAGAGAGCAAGCTGGAATGCGACCTGTTTTGGTGCTTTCCATTGATACTATTAACCAGTCACCCTTAGTTGTGACTGTCATTGTAGGCACTAAAGGAGCTAATATTCACCGCGAATATCGAACCAACGTGCGTGTTTCTGCGTCTGAAAGTGGCTTACCAATAGAAACAGTTTTCCTCTGTTTTCAGATTCGATCTTTGGATAAAGAGCGATTTCCTACAGATTCAGCAGGGGAACTTTCCGCAGAAAAGATGTTAGAAGTTGAATCGGCGGTTCGTTACTGTTTTGGTTTATAAAAATTTGGAGTGTGTAATTGATATTAGCGATCGCATTTTCAGAATTGGTATTTAAGGTGGCGGTAGAGTGCCAATCAGATTTTGAGCTAATTCGACAAATTCTTCAGCACAGTTAATTTGTTCCGCAGCTTGTTCGACAGTAACAGTATCAATTCCCCCGTAATCTCCACTATTTCGCAAATCTTGAGCATCAATCAAAAATCTGTGAAACTCAGTAGGGACTCTTCCTGTACGGGCAAATTCTCTACCGAAAGCTCCAATCACTGCGGAGTGTTTAGAAAAAGACATTCCTTCACCATCTAAAAATGCCTCAGCAATATAAAACATAGCATAATAAGCACGAGCAGCAGCATAGCCGGGAAAGCCATTATCTAGCAATAATCTTGCCGCTGAGATGCTTTGGCGAGCTTTCAACATTAAGTCTAATTGTTCGGGTTTCATAAAGCTATTCCCTCTTTACGAATGTTCCTCAACAAAGGCCCGTTGTAGTGCGTAAACCGATTTTCGTCCATAAACAAACAGCTAATCACTTCATCATTTTGTAGAGACAAGTCAGCCCGAATATAGCTGGTTCTTTTGATTTCTTCGCCGGGATTGACTTGCCCTTTGAGAACCACCAAAACATCAATATCTGAGTCGGGATGTGCGTCGCCGCGCGCTTGGGAACCGTAGAGTACCATTTGCGTGAGCCGATCGCCATACAGGATCTCGAATTGCGATCGCAACTGGGTTAAAATAGTCTGGAGCTTATGGTTGACGTTCATATTGGCGATCGATGTTATGTATTTAGTATAGACATAAACTCGGCGGTTGAAACCGCGTCTACATAAATAAACTCGGCGGTTGAAACCGCGTCTACACAAACAAAGTCCGCCTTCGCGGACTGAAGATAATTAATTAGAAATGCTAAGATTTTAGCCAATTTTAGCGGGTTGCAAAATCTCATTAATACCAAAGAAACCGGGTTCTTGACCATTTTTGCGCTCGCGCGTATTCTCAGCAAAAAACCCGGTTTCTGACAACTCGTGCGTAAGTTCTAGAAAAATTACAAATCTGTCAGCAACCTTGCCTTTCGCAACAAAAATGTCAATACTGTTTCTTCACCTGTAATAATATCGGCTCTTCCTTCCATCCCAGATTGAATCGAATATTGGCGCGGCTCATTTGCTTGGGAACCTCCGAAGAATTGGCCGCGCGCGGATTGGAGTTTTGTTAAATAAGTTTGTTCGGGCTTAATTGCTATTTCGTAATAGGCTGTACCTAAATTGTTACCGGGATTTTGAGGCGCGATCGCATCTGGGGCGATTTCGCTGACTGTTCCTTTTAATGTGCCGTAATCGGGGAAAGGTAAAGCGGAAATCCTGATCTGTACTGGTTGGCCGATTTGGATGCGGGCGATGTCTTGGGATGTCACTTTGGCTTTGACGACTAGGGGTACGTCGCTGGGGACGATTTGGGCGATCGCACTTCCTGCTTGTACGGTTTGACCGGCATTGCGTACTTCTAATTTGAGAATTGTACCATCAGCGGGTGCGCGGATTACGCTATTTTCGAGTTTTGACTCAATTTGATTTAGTTCTTTTTTAGCTTGAAATAATTGTTGCTGAATGGTCGATCGCTTAACGAGCAAAACCCGCCGACTTCTGCCCAGTCTCTCGGCGACATCTGGCAGCGATGTGGCGAATTTTATTAAAGCGGATTCGATTAATTCCTGTTGGGCGGAACTTTCACTTTGGATGGTTTTAAATTGGGCGCTGGCCAAAATTTGATTTTCTAAGTCGCGCAGTTGCTGGTTGATTTGCTGTGCTGCTGGTTGAGACTGATTAATTATTTCTTGTAACTGTTTTTTTTGAGCGCCCAAACGCGAAGCGTCTATAACTGCGATCGCATCTCCTTCTTTTACTGTCTGATTCTCTCTGACAGCAATGCTTTCGACGGTTCCTTCGGTGGCGGCTTGCACGACGCGCACTTCTCCGGCTGGACGGACGATCGCGTCTGCTTTGACTGTAGCACTGTATTTGGTGACGCTTGCAAGGGCGATCGCCCCGCCAAAGGTCGCCACCATCAAAATGCCACCCAAAGTCGTCCAGCGGCTGACTGGGGGCAAAAACTGGTCGTTATCAAAGGTTTCAGCGGGTGTGGCTTCGGGAGTGAGAGACATGGCGGCAAGGGGGAGAGGGTAATAGTTGTGAGTTTGGAGTTTTGAGTTGGGGGGGAGGGAGAGATCGATCGCTGATTTGTTTTGTCACTTTTATGATCAGCTTTCCGGAAACCAAGCATAGGTTTAGAAGTCTAAATCAAAATTCACAGGGTAAAGGTAAAAATCCGCACAGCTTTGCCGTTCCCACCCACAAACTTCCCCAAATATCAAGAGGAGTGAAGCCTGCGGGCTACAGTCAGGAAAATATGGGATTTTTGCAATGACTTTTGGCGCTGTTACCGGGTTTTTACTGTATGCGTAGGTAGTAAGTAAGTACATAGGTATTAATAGGAGTTATTTATGTCAGAAAATCAACAAAATTCACTCTTCATGGAACTAACCGATGGAGAATCTGCTACTGTCAACGGTGGCAGCATTACCAGCGGTATTAGCGGTGCTAAAAGCAACAGCGAGACGGATAACAGCAGCTATGGCCTGAATATGCTGTTTTTCCTGCCGCCGCCTAGCCAGCTTTATCAGTACAATCCGAAGGACTATCGCACTTTCAAAACCCTAGTGGTTTAGATAGCTGAGTCAAGTTGTGCGAGCAAGTAAATTTGGAAAATTTCTCCGTAATATTCCGGAGACCGCACAGCACTACCAGAAGTATTAGTCAGTATTTACACGAGGCTCTAGAAAATCGATAAGATTTCTAGTTTCCCTTCAATTTTATTAAGTTAAACGGAGTCCAATCATGAAAGAAACAAAGGACAATTCACTGTTTTCTGAACTCACTTCTGAAGAATCAGCTAGCGTCAACGGCGGTCACTATTATTCTAATCGATACAACTGTTACCGTCCGACCCGTCACGTCGTGTACCGCCGGGATTTCGACGGCTCCTTAAGAGTAGTGTACCGCTACTGGTAAGTTTTAGTGCTGTCAATTCAGCTCGATCGATGTTAATTAATAAAGCACCCATAAACTTATGGGTGCTTTGTTCTGATTGGCTACTCGGTGAGGGGTAATGTTCATTAGGCTCTACTCATTATTCATTTTGCCAAATGTTAAAGAACATTCCTTTTATCCGAGAAATGCCTTTCTTCGGACAAGTAAACAGGTTGATGAAATATCAGGTTGTTCTCCAGCAGAGCGAAGAAGATTGCGGTGCAGCTTGTCTGGCTTCGATCGCTAAATTTTACGGACAGAATTTTACAATTAGCCGCTTGCGAGAATTTGTCGGCACTGGGCAACAAGGGACGACTTTACTAGGCTTGAAACAAGGCGCTGAGGCGATCGGCTTTAATGCTCGATCGGTGCGAGCAGCCGCTGCAATTTTAGACAAGCTCGATGATGCCCCTCTACCGATGATTATTCACTGGAACGGCTATCACTGGGTTGTTTTGTACGGAAAACAGGGCAACCAATATGCGATCGGCGATCCGGCTGTCGGTATGCGCTATGTTTCCAAAGAAGAATTAGCAGCAGGTTGGACAGATTGGCTGTGCTTGCTAGTAGACCCAGATCCAGAGCGGTTTTTTGCGGCTGCAGATGGTCAACCGCCCGCTAATTCTTTACAAAAATGGATGCGCCGGATTGGGATTTATCGCCCGATTTTAATGGAAGCATTTTTGCTGAATGCAGTGTTGGGTTTGCTGTCGATTTCTTCGCCTTTTCTCGTTCAACTGCTCACCGACGACATTCTGGTGCGGGGCGACAGACAACTCCTGGCGAGTGTGGCGATCGCAGTTATAGTTATGAACCTTTTTAGCAGCAGTTTAGGATTGGTACAGTCGAACTTAATTGCTCAGTTTTCTCAGCGTTTAGAATTGGGATTGGTGATGGAATTTGCGCGCAAATTCCTGCGATTACCTTTGAGTTTTTACGAAACCAGACGCAGTGGCGAAATTGTTAGTAGATTACAAGATATCCAAGAAATAAATAAATTAGTTTCTCAAGTCGCTATCAGCTTGCCTAGTCAATTTTTTATCGCTGTAGTTTCTTTTATTTTTATGTTATTTTACAGCAAGGAACTGACGTTAGCAGCTACAGCTATAGCTCTGTTAATGACTGCCTCTACAGTGGTATTTCTGCCCATCTTGCAGCAAAAAACGCGCAGTTTATTGGTGTTGGAAGCAGAAACTCAAGGCGTTTTAGTAGAAACTTTTAAAGGCGCGCTGACTGTCAAAACTACTAGCAGCGGTCAGCAACTTTGGGAAGAATTTCAAACCCGCTTCGGTCGCTTAGCAAATATCACTTTCCGCACTACACAAATTGGCATTCTCAACAATATATTTTCTGGTTTTGTTGCCTCTGCTGGCAGCATTACTCTGCTGTGGCTTGGTAGCGGTTTGGTGATTGACAAGGTATTTAGTATAGGTCAGTTGCTAGCGTTTATTAGCATGAATCAAAACGTTACTACTTGGGTGAATTCGCTAGTAGGATTTACTGATGAGATGACTCGCGTGCAGACAGCTACTCAACGGCTGTCGGAAGTCATCGATGCTGAACCGGAAACTAAAGACGATAGTAATAAACCTTTTGTAACAATTCAGAACCGCGACGGTATTGTTTGCAAGGGTGTTAGTTTTCACTACCCCGGCCGACTTGACTTGCTGGAAAATTTTTCCGTTACGTTTCCCGGCGGTCAAGCAATTGCTTTGATCGGCTATTCTGGCTGCGGAAAAAGTACGCTAGCTAAAGTAATTGCTGGTCTGTACCCGCTGCAATCTGGTAATATTAGAATTGGCGGTTACAACTTGCAGGATTTGTCTCTCGACAGTCTCAGACAGCAGGTAGTATTGGTTCCTCAAGAAGCACATTTTTGGAGCAGATCGATTCTCGAAAATTTTCGTTTGGGCAGTCCAGATATCAGCTTTGAACAGATTGTTAAAGTCTGCAAAATTGCGGGGGCGGATGAATTTATCAGCCAATTGCCGGATAAATATCAAACTGTTTTAGGGGAGTTTGGAGCGAATATTTCTGGCGGACAAAGACAAAGATTGGCGATCGCCCGTGCCATTCTCAACAACCCGCCCGTATTGATTTTAGACGAATCTACCGCAGGGCTTGACCCCGCAAGCGAAGCGGAAGTTTTAGAACAATTGTTGATGTATCGGCACGGGAAAACGACGATTTTTATCAGTCACAGGCCGCGAGTGATCGATCGCGCCGATTGGATTATCATGTTAGAACGCGGCCGGTTGAAACTGCAAGGATCGGCTGCAAAATTGCGATCGATTCCCGGAGATCATTTAGAGTTTTTGCATCCTTGAGCGAGTGAATAAAACAACAGGTTGAAATCTGTCGCTACACAAACAACACCGGGATCATCTCACTTTTGCACCCCACGCCAACTCTCCCCGAACCCGCGGGGAGAAAGTAAGAAATTCACAAATTATCCGAGGATTGCTATATCGTTGGCGATTGCATCGGAATCATAAAATCGAGTTAACAGTTAACACTCAACCATGCAGTTTTTCGACCCCTCCTTCTACAGTCAACATTTATGATGAGTGCAACCGGAATTGATATCACTCATGACTAATAACTTTTCTAAGATTCTTGAGCCAAAGTACATCGATCGCACAATCCGAAAAACTCCAAAGTGTGATAATAAATTTTGAAAGAATGAGATTGTTGTAGTTGGCTTTCTAAGTGGTGGACGGGACATTCGTCGATCGTAATTGACGCGCCACATTCCAGACAAGTGAGGTGGTGTTGGTCTTGGTGGGCGGCACCGTAGAGAGATTCGCCGCTAGCGAGGGTTCTGACGTGAACGAACCCCTCTCGCTTTAAACCGTCGAGGGAGCGGTAAACGGTTGCTAGGCCCATGCTTTGGTCGCTGTTACGCAGTTCTAAGTAGATATCTTGCGCTGAGAGGGCTCGATTCAGGACTTTGAGCAAGTTTAAAATACGCTCCTGACTGCGGGTGCGGTTGGTTCTCATAATTTTTTTGTGTAATCTGCTGGAATCAGATTTGTCCCTGTTTCTAGGCTATCTTACTTGGGGCTGTGATACGAAATCCTGGTCTACACGAAGAAGACTCGGCGGTTGAAACCGCGTCTACACAAACGAAGTCCGCCTCCGCGGACTAAGAGGCGGTTGAAACCGCGTCTACACATACGATGTCCGAGGGGAAGACTCGGCGGTTGAAACCGCGTCTACACAAACAATGTCCGCCTCCGCGGACTGGGGAATAAGAGGGTATTAAACGCGGATTTGGGGTCAAAGGTCGATCGCGCGCAACCTGGTTGTAGAATACAATGGCGCTAACTTGCACATCACCTACCGCAACATTCCCGTCAGTAACTCTTGGCTCAAGCCACTGAGCTTGTAAGAGAAATCAAGCAAGCTGTACTGACCAGCTATAGCCTTAACTGGCTACGTTATTTTGGTTACGACACCCTGGGATGCGAAGCTAGTCCCTTGCTCTGTCGCTAGTAGTTAAACAGTCTTAAAGTCACTGAGACAGTGCTGCTAGCCTGACAAGCCTTTATAACATTGACCGACAAGCTAACTTTACCCCAGCAATGGGTGTTTGCTTGAGGACAACCATATCCTCGCTGGAGGGGCAACCATACCCCTCTACCCCGCAAGGGGATTCAAGGCGATTGAAATCGCCAGGTCGTTTTCCTCTCAGGACTAAAGTCTCTGAGCTTCCCACTTACCGAGCTTTTTTGTGACTCAGAAATATCTTGCCCAAATCTATGTTACCCTTCGCCCTTCGGTTTTAGATCCTGCCGGCACTGCCGTACAGTCTGGTTTGCAACACATGGGATACAACAATGTTGAGCGTGTGCGAATCGGGAAGTACGTTGAATTGACGCTGACTGCTGCGGGCGAGTCGGAAGCGCGCGAACAACTCGATCGCGTTTGTGACCAACTTTTGGCGAATCCAGTTATTGAGAATTATCGCTTTGATTTGACTGCAATTGCTGTACCTGTCGAGACAGCAGGGGTATAAAAATGAAGTTTGGAGTTATTGTTTTTCCCGGTTCAAATTGCGATCGCGATGTGGTGTGGGTGACTCAAGGGTTGCTGCACCAACCGACGCGGATGATTTGGCACGAAGATACCGATATTTCGGATATTGACATCATTGTAATTCCCGGCGGTTTCAGTTACGGAGATTATTTGCGGTGCGGCGCGATCGCCCGTTTTTCTCCGGCGATGCGAGCTACGGCAGAACACGCGAAACAAGGTAAACTTGTACTCGGCATCTGCAACGGTTTTCAGGTGTTGACAGAAGCTGGTTTATTGCCCGGTGCTCTGGTGCGGAATGCGGGATTGAATTTTATTTGCGATCGCGCTTCTTTGAAAGTTGAGCGCGGTAATACTCCTTGGACTGCCGCTTATACTTCGGGTGAAATTATCGATTTGCCGATCGCCCACGGTGAAGGCAACTATTATGCTGATGCCGATACTTTAGCAGAACTAGAAGAACACGATCAAGTGCTGTTTCGCTACTGCACAGAGGCGGGAAAAATTAGCGATGCTGGCAATCCCAACGGTTCGTTAAATAATATTGCCGGCATTTGCAATCGGGCGGGCAATGTATTAGGAATGATGCCGCATCCTGAGAGGGCTTCCGATCCGATGTTGGGCGAAACTGATGGGGTGAAATTGTTTCAAGGGTTGCTGATGGCAACTGTGGCGGCTGTTTTGTAGCTTTGGATTATTGGTTGTGTGGGGGCGGGTTTATCTGAATTGTTTGTTGGTATTAAAGATGTTGGTGAACCCGCCCCTTGTATCTTGAAAGAGACAGGTGAGAGAACCACAGACCGCAGCATTGAACCGCAGATACGGTTGTAATCGAACCGCAAACACGGTTGCGAGACAACCACAGATTGCAGGTAATCGAACCGCAGAGCGCAGGCAAGAAAACTGGAACGGGAGTAAAGATAAAGAAACCATTAAAGTTTCTTGACGAAAGATGCGTGTGGCAGTAGAAAGTGTTCTTATAGGACATCAGAAATCGGTGAAGTTGGCCCGCCCCTTAGACTAAACAAGTCTGTTGTGTAGATCAGCTCCCATTACTGATGACAGGCGCACTCAAAGCTGGACAGTATCTACAGAAACAATGTTTATTTAACCTATTTCATCCTGATTTCATATTTATCTGCAAAACTAAAATGTGAGTTCAGATTCGCCCCTACTCAATCATGCCCCCAATAAAGCTCTGCCGAATTTCTGGGTTAATTATCAGCCTTGCATTCTTCACATCTCCCGCCGCCGTTTTCGCCCACGCTGGGCACGGAAATGAATTTCACCAAAGCGGCGAAACCACTCAAATTCCTGCTGCTATCTCTGTCGATGCCGAAACAGCAAAACGGTTAGGAATTAAAGTCTCCCCAGCCGCGCGCCAGCGACTAGATATCGGCATCAAAACCACAGGACAAATTGAAACTTTGCCTAACCAAAAGGTAGAAGTGACTGCTCCGGTTGCTGGTAAAGTGGTAGAGTTGCTAGTTAAGCCTGGGGACAAAGTATCAAAAGGTCAACCCGTGGCTGTTTTGTCGAGTTCAGAATTAGGACAGTTGCGCGTTGAATCTCTCTCGAAACGAGCGGAAGCTGAGGCAGATTTGCAGCAAGCGCAAGGTGATTTGAAACTAGCAACAGAAAATTACGATCGCCAAATTCAAATCTCTGAAGCTGAAATAACACAGGCACGCACTCAATTAGCCGCAACAACTCAACAGTACGAACGAGAGCAAGAATTAGTAAATAAGCGCTCTGTTGTGAAAGTTGCTAAAGAAAATTATCAGCGTCAGATTGAAATATCGCAAGCAGAAATAGCGCGAGCCGAAACTGAACTGACTGTGGCTAAAGAACAGTTCGATCGCGATCGAGAGTTAGTTGCATCAGGGGCGATCGCACGGCGTACAATGTTGGAATCGCAAGCACACTTCGCCGAAGCAAAAGCCAATGTTGCGAAGGCAAAAAGCCGTCCCGAAGTTATCAAAGCCGAAACCGAAATTAAACAAGCCGAAGTAGACCTCCCCCTGCGGGAATTGCGCGATTCCCAAGGCAAAGTAGCAGAGGCAAAAGCTCAACTCACCAAGGCTCTGAGCCGCCGGGAAGTGTTGGAAGCTGAGAATCAAGTCAAACGCGGCAAAACTGCCGTTGCAGTCGCTCAGTCGCGTATTCGCTTAGCCGATGCAGCCTATCAAGCGCGACTGCAACAATTAGGAACTGTTGCGAATGACAAAGGACTTGTCACCGTAATTGCTCCGATTTCTGGTACGGTAGCCGATCGCGAAATCACCCCAGGAGAGTCCGTAAACGCCGAAAAACCGTTGATGAGCCTCTTAAATGACAGCCGCGTTTTTGCCACCGCCAATATTTACGAAAAAGACCTAAATCAAGTAAAGCAGGGTCAAGAAGTCAGGGTGAAAGTTGCTAATTGGCCCGATCGCACTTTCACAGGAAAAATCACCTTAATTGGCTCATCCGTCCAAGGAGAAACGCGAGTTGTGGCCGTGAAAGCAGAACTAGATAACAGTCAAGGGGAATTAAAGCCCGGACTGTTTGCAGAGTTAGAGATTTTAACTGACAAAACTGCCACAAATATTTTAGCAATTCCGACTGCGGCGATAGTAGATGTTAGCGGTAAAAAAACCGTTTACGTCAAAAATGGTGATGCTTATCAAGCTGTTGACATTGAACTCGGTCAAACTGCCGGGGATTTAGTGGAAGTTAAGAGCGGTTTATTTGATGGAGATTTGATTGTTACTCAGCGCGCACCTCAACTTTACGCTCAATCTTTGCGGGGCGGTAGCAAGCCATCAACCAGCGAGGAAAAGAAAGAGGTAAGTCCGAAAGCAACAGAGGTTAATTTTAATAATTTACCCGTGCCTTTGTGGGCGGGAATTGGGGGAGGAATTGCGATCGTATCCCTGACTTTCACCGCCGGAGTATTTTGGGGAAATCGGCGCAAATTGCCAGCAATCGCAGCGGATTCTGCTAACAATGGTTTTTCCGCCCATACACTAGCCTTGAATGATGAATTGGTGTTACACAATGATAACCATCATGTTAAAAGCCAGGAGGCAAAAGATAAGACGGCGGTTAAAACCGCGCCTATACAAACGATGTCCGCCTCCGCGGACTCAAGAGAATAACGTAGTTTTCACCGCCTTTGTCTTCAACCCGCGCACCATCCGGGTTTTGCTTGTATAGAAGCGGTTTCAACCGCCCAGTCTTCTCTATTAACTCAAAAATATTAAAATGTTTAGCACTATTCTGAGATGGGTAATTAACCGCCGCTGGCTAGTCGTTCTCGCCACCATTATTATTAGTCTTTGGACATTATATATCGTCCCCAAAATGTCCCTTGATGTCTTCCCACCTTTTGCGCCGCCGCAAGTGGAAATTCAGACGGAAGCACCGGGTTTAGCACCGGAAGAAATCGAGTCTTTAGTAACACTACCCATCGAAAGTGCGATTAACGGAACTCCGGGAGTAACAGCAGTGCGATCGTCTTCCGCTGTTGGCCTTTCTGCCATTAAAGTAATCTTTGATTGGGGAACAGAAATCTATCAAGCCCGCCAGTTGATAACTGAAAGGTTGCAGCAAGCTCAAAGCAAACTCCCGGCTGGGGTAGAAACACCACAAATTTCTCCTACAACTTCTCCGGTTGGTTTGGTAATTACCTATGCTTTTACCTCGGAAACTACTCCTTTGATGGAAGTGCGCCGTCTGGTTGATTGGCAAGTCACAAATCGCCTTTTGGCAGTGACTGGTGTTGCTCAAGTGGTGGCTTACGGCGGCGACCAGAGGCAGTATCAAGTATTAGTAGAACCTGCCAAACTGAAAGCTTTTAATGTGTCGTTGCAGCAAGTTGCTGAAGCGGCGCAGGCTGCGAATGTTAACGCGCCCGGAGGCTATTTAATTACGCCGGATAAAGAAACTTTGATTCGGGGGGTGGGGCGGATTGAGTCTGTGGAAGATTTGCGGCAATCTGCGATCGCATCTCGCCAGGGAACGCCCGTCAGAATTGGTGATGTTGCTGATGTCAAGATTGGTGCTGCAATCAAGCGGGGCGACGGCAGTTTTAACGGCAAAAAAGCTGTGATTGTGATGGTAAATAGGCAGCCAGTTGCTGATACTCCGACGGTAACTAAAGCGGTTGAGGCGGCAATGGCTGAGGTGCAGCAAGCTTTGCCCAAAGATATTAAGGTGACAGTGACTTTCCGGCAGGAAGAGTATATCAACTCTTCGGTGGAAAATGTGCGATCGGCTTTAGTGGAAGGCAGTATCATTGTCACCGTGATTCTGATCCCGTTTTTGATGAATTGGCGCACTCTGACGGTGGTTTTGCTGGATTTCTTCATAACTTGGCTGTTCGCGTTGCTGGCGATGTATTGGCTGGGGCTGGGATTGAATACGATGACTTTGGGGGGGTTGTCGGTGGCGATCGGAACTGCGATCGACGATGCGATTGTTTATGCTGAAAATACCTACCGCAATTTGCGAGAAAATACTGCTTCTGGGCATCCGCGCCCGGTGATGGATGTGATTTTTGATGGCAGTCAGGAGGTGCGCGATTCGTTAATTGGAGCAACAGTAATTGGGATTGTGGTGTTTTCGCCTATTTTTACTTTGCCCGGTGTTGAAGGTCGGATTTTTACGCCGATGGGGATTACTTATCTGGTAGTTGTGGTGATTTCTAGTCTAGAATCGCTGTTCATTTCTCCCGCCCTTTGTGCTATTTTGTTGCCGAGCAAACGCATGAGTGCTGAGGAGCCTTGGTTGCCGAGATTTTGCAAAAAAATATATCACTTTTTTATTGAATTGTCAATGCGCTATTCGGCGATTATTTTAACTTTAGCTGCTGCTAGTATGGTGGCAGCATTAGTTATTTTGCCTTCCTTTGGACGGGTGTTTTTGCCGGAGTTTCAGGAGCAAACTTTGGTGAATACTATTCTGCTTTATCCGGGTGTGTCTTTGGAGGCGACGGATAGTGCGGCTTTTGCTATTGAAGATGCACTTAAGGATGATAGCAGGTTTGAATACGTGCAAGTGCGATCGGGCAGAGCTCCGGGTGATGCTGATGCTGCAGGTGTCAATTTGGCTCACATTGATATTGGTTTGAGCGAGGAAGGGATGAAAAACAGGCCCAAAACTTTGGAGTCGCTGCGGCAGGAATTTGCTAAATTGCCGGGAGTTGCACCAAATATCGGCGGTTTTATTTCTCACCGGATGGATGAGGTTTTGTCTGGTGTCAGGAGTCAGATTGCTGTCAAAATTTTTGGCCCGGATTTGAATCAACTTCGCAGCCTCGGTGCTCAAGTTGAAGCGCAAATGAAAACAGTTAAGGGAATTGTAGATTTGCAACTCGAACCGCAAGTACCAGTCTCACAAATTCAAATTAAGTTTAACCGCCAAGCTGCGGGTAGATATGGTTTGAAAATTGGAGAACTTTCGGAAATCATTGAGACTGCTTTAAACGGCAAAGTTGTTTCTCAAGTTTTGGAAGTACAGCAAACTTTTGATTTAGTTGTCTGGTTGCAGCCTGAAGCTAGAAATAACCTAGAAACTATTCAGAATTTGTTGGTAGATACCCCCCCTCTTTCCCCCCCTTTAAAAGGGGGGGATGAAAGGGGGGGTAAAATTCCCCTCGCGCAAGTTGCTACTGTTACATACGGTACGGGCCCCAATACGATTAATCGCGAGAATGTTTCGCGGTTGATTGTGGTGGCGGCTAACGCTAAAGGTAGGGATTTGCGATCGGTTGTGACTGAAATTCAAGCTAAAGTCAAACGAGAGGTGCAGTTGCCTTTTGGCTATTTTATCCAGTACGGCGGTCAATTTGAGGCGGAACAAAGGGCTTCGCAGAATATTATGGTGTTTAGTGCGATCGCCTTTTTGGTAATTACCGTATTGATGTACTTGTCCGTCAAGTCTATCCCTTCAACTGCGATGATTATGATTAATTTGCCCCTCGGCTTAGTTGGAGGAGTAATTGCTGTAGCTTTGACTGGCGGTATAATTTCCGTAGCTTCTTTAGTTGGCTTTGTCACATTATTCGGCGTAGCTACCCGCAACGGCTTACTGTTAGTAGACAACTACAACTCTAAATTTGCCGAAGGAATGCCCTTTAAAGAAGCTATTATTAAAGGCTCGATGGAACGGCTCAACGCTATCCTGATGACTGCTTTAACTTCAGCCTTGGGTTTAGCACCTCTAGTCTTAGAAGGCGGCCCCGGAAAGGAAATCTTGCAACCTTTGTCGATCGTAGTTTTAGGAGGATTGTTTACTTCTACTGCCTTAACTTTGTTAGTTTTGCCAGCTTTGTACGCTCAATTTAGAAAATTCTTAGAACCTAAAACGACTCATATCATCTCCGGTAAATCGACGATAATAAAAAACAGTTTGTAGTTCCCTCTTTGAATCCGCAGCAGCATCGGAATTAAGTCCTATGCTGCGAACTAATCTTATTGCGATCAATCGACTGGACACGATATCATACTGTTGAGAAAGATATCTCGATATAAAAAAATGAGAATTTTGTTAGTTGAAGACGATCTTCGCATTGCCAAACCCCTTGCAGAAGACTTAAGGCATCAAAACCACGTCGTAGATATAGCGACTGATGGCCTGGAGGGATGGGAATATGCGCGATCGGCTAATTACGACCTAATTTTGTTAGACTTAATGCTGCCCAAATTAGATGGTATATCACTGTGCAAGCGTCTGCGTGCCGATCGCTCTCACGTCCTCATCTTGATGCTGACAGCACGCGATACAACATCAGATAGAGTCATTGGACTCGATGCAGGAGCTGACGATTACTTAGTTAAACCCTTTGAATTAGAAGAATTAGCCGCCCGAATTAGAGCTTTATCTCGGAGAATTCCAGAAACCAAGCCCCTGATTCTAACCCACGGTAATTTGCAACTCAATCCCAGTAGCTGCACCGTTACTTATGCAGGAAACGCTTTATCTTTAACTCCCAAAGAGTATATGATATTAGAATGTTTCTTAAAAAGTCCCACTCAAGTTTTAACACGCTCTGCAATCTTAGATAAACTGTGGGATTTTGATAAAGCATCAGGAGAAGGAACAGTCAAAACTCACATCACAAATTTGCGTAGCAAGCTCAAAGCAGCCGGAAGTTCCGCAAATTTTATCGAAACAGTTTACGGCATTGGTTATCGACTCAGCAGCCATCACTAATAACTCAATACGGTTCATATAAAGCCGATACCTCTCTAGCTTGCCCCTACTCCCCCTTAAAAAAAGGGAGGGACAAAAAGTTACTCAAAGTCCCCCTTCTTAAGGGGGATTTAGGGGGATCTCCGGGGAATAAATAATATTAACCCAAGCGTATTGACTAATGATTATATCAAAGTCCTTGAGACTTTGCACGTATATCTACAACTTTTCTAGCTGATTATTTCTCCTAATTATGTTTGACAAAATACGCTCTCGTTTGCTCTTCTCTTACCTGCTTGTAATGGCATCAATCTTAAGTATTTTTGCAATTGGCGTTAGACTAATCTTCGCTCGCAGTCTCACCCACCAGCTAACAGACAAACTGACAGTTTTAGGAGAAGGAGCATCTGCTAATACAGAATTGGAAAACGGACGCATAAAATTTGATACTGATTTTAACGTGCAAACTCTGATTGATAACAATCAAGGCTTGCAATTATTTGACACTAACGGAAATACGATATTTCAGCAAGGGAAGTTTGTGCTTGCCATACCATTATCATTAAGCGAGACAGTACAATTACCAACGGCAAAAAATCGCATTCAAGGAATTACCTTGCCAATAATTGAGAGGGAAGGTGGTAAACTCATCGGCTATATAAGAGTAAGCCAATCCCTCAAAGAAATTGACGAAACCTTAAATAAATTAAATTTAGGGCTAGGGAGTGGAATTCTTATAGCCTTGATTTTCAGCGGTGTTGGCGGAGTGATATTGACTCGTCTAGCGATGCAGCCAATTGAGGAGAGTTTTCAAAGTTTAAAGCAGTTTACCGCTGATGCTTCTCACGAATTTCGCAGCCCCTTGATGGCGATCAAAAGTAATCTAGCCGTAGCACTAAAATACCCAGATGGAATGAGAGAGTCAGATGCCGAAAAGTTCCAGGCTATTGCTAGTGCGGCGAATCAAATGACGCAGCTAACCGAAGATTTGCTGCTGTTAGCACGAACCGATAAAGTGGCCAGCATCAATAAAGCTCCTGTCAATTTAACTGTTGTTTTGGAAAACTTAGTTCAGCTTTATCAGTCTCGCGCCGAACTCAAACAAATTAATTTAAAACCTCAGCTAACAGAAAATATTAATTTAGTAGGTGATTCCAGTCAACTAACCCGACTATTCACCAATTTGATTCAAAATTCACTGCACTACACGCCATCTGGAGGAACAGTTGAAATTACAGCCAACCGTCTCGTTTCCTATTGCAGTGTCAGCGTGCGAGATACGGGTGTGGGAATTGCACCCGAGCATATTAAGCTGATTTTTGAGCGGTTTTGGCGAGCAGATGAATCTCGTTCCTATTGGAATGGAGGTTCGGGTTTGGGATTAGCAATAGCCCAAACCATTGCCCAAAATCACGGCGGCTCAATTACCGTTACCAGTCAGCTAGGAGTTGGCAGTTGTTTCACTGTGAAATTGCCCTGTAACTCTTTTTAAATCATTTAATATAAATTGCTTTATTGATGTTTTCTAAAGACAACAAACTATTGAAAAATTATGATATAAACTATACATAGCTTGAACTTTATTGAGTTGTATTGATTATGTTACGAAAAACTTATGAATTTTGGTTGCAGCATATAAACCCACGCTTAAATACTTTAATTGTGACAATTGGTGTAGTTGGACTTACCAGTTGTCTGCTAATCAGTTTTATTTTAGCGTGGCTATTTGAAGAAATATTAGAACGAGAAGCTTTTGCTTTTGATACTTCTTTGCTGTACTGGCTGCACGGATATGCAAATCCGAGTCTAGATGCTGTGATGCTAACAATTACTCAGCTTGCTGATGCCCGTGTAGTTATAGTGATTGTGGCAGTCACGCTGGCAATTCTCTGGTGGCAGCATCACCGCGAGGAAGCTAAATTTTTTGCTGTTGCTTGTTTGGGAGCATTCATTCTCAATACTGGATTAAAGTTATTTTTTACTAAACCTCGTCCACATCTTTTTCCAAGTTTAATTGCAGAAACATCCTTTAGTTTTCCGAGCGGTCACGCTTTAGGAAGTTTTGTAATGTATGGGTTTCTATCTTACCTGCTTTCCGCTCACTTTCCGAAGTTTTCCAAATTAATATATACTTTAGCTGTTTTGACGATCGCCCTTATTGGCCTGAGTCGGATGTATATAGGAGTACACTGGCCAACAGATATCATTGGTGGCTATGGAATCGGCTATCTTTGGCTGATGCTCTGCATCGCAATGCTGAGGTTACAAACCAGACAAGTCTAGTATTGCTTTGCTCAATTCGAGCGAATACCAAAGGGTAGCCTGTTATGGTAAACATCAGGCTACATTCTTTATTCTTTAGTCCGCGCAGGCGGACTTCGTTTGTGTAGTCGCGGTTTCAACCGCCGAGTCTTATAAAGAGAGTTTCTAACCCGGATTTAGTGTCATTCATCGTTCGCAGCCACAGTCCCCATGAGTTTTCTCTGATTGAAAGTTGTGAAGGCGATACAGACTAAAAGTATTGACAGCAGGACTATAGATGAGCCGATAGTACCAAAATTTAGACCGCCTTTTTCCTGTGATTTTGTCATCACATCCCCAAGAGTTGCACCAAAAGGTCGGGTGAGTACGAACGCGATCCAAAACAACAAAACTGGCGAAATTTGAGTATAATAATATGCTGCCAATACCACGGCAAGCAAACTAGAAATTAGGATTGCTCCTCCTGCAAATCCAAGTCCAGAAGTATCAGCCAGGAAATCGCCCAAGGAAGTACCCAAAGTATTTGAAATTAGAATTGCAGTCCAATAAAGCATCTCAATTTTAGGTGTTTTGACGTTTTTGACAGATAGAGATCCAACACTTAATTGCCAAAACGCAAAAATAGCCAAAAGAAGAGTAATTAAAATCGCAGACCCTGTAGTGTAGCCAAGCCCTAAAGTACGATTCATGTAATCTGACATCGTTGTACCAGCCGTGCTGGTTGAAAGGATGACAGTCCAATAAAGCAATGGGTTATAGCTTTTCGAGGTCAATTGAGTCACAAGAGAAATTAAAAATACTCCAATCAATATCAGAGAACTAACTGCATAGCCCACATTGATCGTCATCGACAAAAGGTCTCCTGCCGTTTCTCCCAGAGTGGTTGCACATATTTTCATTATCCAGAAAAACGCGGTGATTTGTGGAAGTTTGCTCATTTTTGCGATCGGTTTATGGTACTTTGACGGCTTCACTCTAGATGATCAATGTCAAGAACTCGGAAAGATTGATTGCATTTGTGTTTACCAGGGGTAATGTGGCAATTGCACCGTGAAACAACTGCCCACGCCTAGCTGACTTGTAACAGTAAAGGTAATCTGATGATTTGATAGTTAATCAGTCTTGTTGGTCGATCGGCATTGGGGCTAGTTTCTTCTGCTTAAAGCTTAAGTAAATAACCAGACTCATGATTATAGAAAGAAAAAGCATACTTGTTCCCACCGTACCAAAACCAAAACCACCATTTGTAGTGGGTTGTGACAATAAATCGCCAGTAGATGCTCCCAGTGGACGAGTCAAGATGTAGGCTATCCAAAATGCCAAGACAGCATTCATTCTGAAGTAATAATAACCAGTGGCTACTATCGCAATTAAAACGCCGAATACTAGCGCTGATTGTGCATAACCCAGCTTCAAAGCCTCTGCTATAAAGTCTCCTGTTGCGGTACCCAAAGCAAACGTAAATAAGATAGCAGCCCAATAAAATAGCTCTCTTTTTGCTGTGTTGATGGAGTGCATAGCTAATGTTTTTTCGTTTGAATACCACAGCCAAAAAACGGCAGACAATACAACACTGAAAACTATATTAATTGTCGTCAAGCTAACTCCCAGCTCATCTACCAATCTATCGGTAATTAGTGTGCCAGTGATGCTCATCAAAACGACTACAATCCAGTAACTCACTGGGACATACCGTTTAAGCCTAAACTGATTCAAAAGCGCAATCAGTAACACAGCGCTCATAACATAGGATGTAACGCTTAAACCAAGTTTCAGGTTTACCGACAGATAATCAGCCAGAGTTTCACCTACTGTGGTTGCCAGAACCTTAATAATCCAGAAGGAACCTGTAACCTCTGGAACCCTGTTTAGTATCTTCTTCATAATATTTCTCTTTTGGGTTTATTGTTGAGTGTTATAAACCTGGGATATTTCCCCAAGTAAGGGCAGGCATTCATAGCACTGCCCCTACTCTATTTGTTGCATCAAGAAAGCGAATTAGTTCGGAATTTATTTCTTGGCATCATCATTAGTTTCCCCATCGCCATCGCCACCAGCAGCCTCAGAACTTTGAATGCTGCTGCGGGGATAAACACTCTCATTACTCTCATTTTTGACGTTGGTTGTGTTGAGAATTTTACCGTTACCGGCATCTACAGTTACTTCCTGCTGACCGATCGCAACTGAATACACAACATTGCCATCTTCGTTTTCTAATTTGACGCGACTTGCTGTGCCACCTTTAGCTGCTTCCGCTGCTGCTTGTGCCTGTTGCGGTGTAATTTTAGCTAGAGATTGCAGGCGACTTGATTGTTGGTTTTCTTTGGCATCATCGTTAGTTTCGCCGTCGCCATCACTGGCTTCTGCTTTGGGATTGCTGCTATTCTGAGGCATGGCGGCAACTTCAGATTTTGCTGGCGAAGCGTACACAGTTCGGACTAATCCACTGACTGCTAAAGTACCTACCAAAGCTGCTGCTAAAGCGATTTTTGTTGAGGTTTTCATGGTGTAAAACTTTTTCAATTTAGGTTTGTAGTTTCACTGTAGAGCGCAAAAGTCAAGAACTTAGCAAGATTTGTTTTAGTTGGAAATTTTTTGAGTGATTTCTCGTTCTCTTCTTCACCGGATAGTAAATCGTTACCTATTGTGCGATCGAGTGGATCGTGCCACATTCTGCCGTCTAAATTATTAATGAATGGTGGAACCACATCCTTTCCCTGCGGGCCAAGCATCTTGTCTGTGCTGGCATTAGCCGCAACTAACAAGTCTTCATTAACCTCGCCGTTGCTTAAATTGTCAACAAGAGTGATTTTAGTTGAAGTTTTCACCGTCAAATCCCTTCAATGTGAGTTGGCAATTTCACTTTAGAGGGCAAATGTCAAGAACTTGGCAAGATTATCTGTCTGAAAGTTAAGAAATTTCATCCTGATTTCATTTTTGGGTGTCAACCTAGGTTAAGTGGCGATTTAACATGGATTAGGTGCTGTCGCGGTGAGGAGTGCGATCGCACTTAAGATAGCCAGGCATCAAGCGTGCAAGCTTTCGCAGCCACAGACCAAAATACCATAAACTGCGAAAATATCTCGCGATTAATAGTCGTCTATGCTGATGTTCGAGGGCGATATTTTTGTTTTTTAATTACTGATATTCGCCCAGCATTGTTTCAACAGTTATGCTGGCTAATTTCTGAATAATTTTTGATAATTTTCCTTGACGCGCTGTCTAAAAATGCCATAATTTACAAATAATTGTCCGCCAAGAGTAAAGCACATGAAAACGCTCAAGTCAAGTTTGATTATTCTAGGCAGTGTCGGATTACTATTTTTGGGAGCTTGCGGTAAAAGCGACCAAGCAAGCGATACAAATACTACTCCACCACCACCTCCTGCTGCCTCCCAACCTGCGTCTTCCGCACCCGCCGCGGCTTCGGCTGCGACAGGAGCTAACGGGGGTCAAGTTGTCAATTCTGGAGCTTACCATTTAGAGTTTGTATCCGAAAAAGAAGCTACGGGAACTCACTTAGATTTGTATCTGCAAAAAGGCGATAAAAAGGAACCAGTTGCTGATGCGAAAGTGTCGGCACAAGTGCAGTTGCCAAATGGAAAGCAACAAACTCTAGCGCTCAAATACGATCCTGAAGGTAAACATTACGCTGTTGTGTTTCCTGGCAAAGAACCCGGTCAATATCCTGTGAAGGTGAATGCGGATATTAACGGAGAAAAAGTGGACGGTCGTTTTACATTCACTCAGTAGTTTGACAGTCCTGGAGGCACGGGTGGCTAGAAACCGGGTTTTGTGCCTAATTTTTTGGCTGCAACGAAGGATTTTCGTAAAAAAACCCGGTTTCTTTGGTATAAATGCGTAAATCCTGTTAAGTTATAATTGAATGATTCACTTTTAAGTAGCTAAAATTTCATCTTAATTTCATTCCTGACAGCCAAGCTAATAAATAAGAACAACAATTAGTTAATTTTTCAGGGAAGACTGCGATGAAAAAGTTAATTTATGCTACCGCATTTACCGTCATCCTTGCATCTAATGCCCCCGCTACTATTGCGGGAGGAGCCATGCAAAATGCTAATATTCCTCACCTTGTTGGTAGCGCTGCAACTCCTAATAAAGCTCGCTTTCAGGGTGCTACCCATCATTTTGAGGTTCACGTTCAGGGAAGAACTCTTTCGGAAATTGCGATCGCCCTTCCAGAGGATGTGAGAATCAGGGGAGGGATTGAGGTGAAAAATCAATCCAATCAGAAAATCGAGACTCAAGTTTCTGTCAACAACCAAAAAGCCACCGTAGTTTTTGCTCAACCAGTCGCTCCTGACACCACCATCTCAATTGATATGCGTGGTATTCATACTCCAGGTTACAGTCACAATTGGGGGTACGCAATATCTGCTAAAATGGTGGGAATAAACGCAGAAATTCCCCTCGGTAGAGTTGGGATTCAAACTTACTAATAGCAATAAAATTTAGGAAAATTTCTGTACCCTACTCTCATCTTGCAAAAGTCAAAATCCATCTACACGCATCCGCGTTTATTGTGGTACGGGCATCCCGCCCGTTTATTGTGGTACGGGCGTCCCACCAATTCCACCTTTGTGGGTTGTGCCACAGGCGACGAAGAATGCTCCGAATACAAGAAACATCGACTGAAACGGGATATCTCGCCCTTTGTAAAGGGCATAAACCAGCATTGTTGGAATTGCATAATAGGAAACTACGATGATAACTTGCAGCACTTCCCAATTAGGCATTCCAGAGTTGGCTGAAACGGCAGCAGCCAATCATAAAAAATCCTTAATTTGAATCGGGTAAAATTTCACTAAACTTACCTTCCTAGATAAATGCACCCTCTAGGTCGATCGCACTTAATTTCTTATTTCGTTACCTGAGTTTTTTTTGAACGCAAAAAACACTCGACCTGCCAAACTTTGAAAGTAAATGCCGCCGACGGTAATTAAAAAGACGAAATAAGCCATCGCCTGCACCACATAAAGCTTGTCCGTGTAGCCAAACAGCGCGCTCAGCAACAAACCGGGAAACTTTTCTTCGGGAAGCAATTTTGAGGTATTCCAGACCATCGGCCCGAGAATGCAAGAGTGGATTTTAGTAAATCTTTCGTAATAGAAACACAGTGCTGCTGACTCGCGATTTGCTTGCGATAAAATATTCACAGCGCTGTCAAATAATCCCAAAGTAGATACCACTAAACCCGCTACAATGAAGAGCAATAAAATGCCCATATATTTGAAAAACAGGCGGATATCAATTTTGACTCCCCATTTAAACAGCAGGACACCAAGTCCGGTGGCTGAGAGAATGCCCGCCAAAGCACCAATCGCCGGAATAATCCCTTGTTGAAACTTGGCAACGACAAACAAAACGGTTTCAAATCCTTCGCGTAAAACAGCAATCAAAACTAAACTAAATACGCCCCAGCCAGCATGAGAATTTTGCGTTAAGGCAGCACTTACGGCGCCTTCGACTTCGGCCTTCATAAATCGCGCTTGCTTGGTCATCCAGAGCAGCATCCAGCTCAGCATTGCTATTGCTAAAACCCCAAAGGTTGCCTCTAGCAGGGATTCCATAATTGGTGCAAAAGGCTGATTGGATGCGGACAAAATTTGAATAGTCCAGCCGAACAGTACACCTATCAAAGCGCTGGCAATAAGTCCGACGCCGACACCGCCGAAAACCCAAGGACTTAAATAACTTTGTCCCGACTTTTTGAGGCAAGCGAGGACTATTCCGACAACTAAGGCGGCTTCGACTCCTTCGCGGAGAGTAATTACAAATGTGGGCAATGCTTCGCTAAAATTCATTTTTTTAGTTTAGGTAATATGTGGAGGTAATTGGTAGATTTTTTACCAATTACCGTTGGCGGTTTGAGTTAACTCTTTTAAGATCCAGGTTTGAGAACTTTTTGGCTGTCGTTCTCGATCGCCTTAATTAGCAAGGCGACTTGTTCGGTGGTTTTGACGGGGGCGGGGGGTGCGATCGCCGTTGGCCAATTTGCCTTAAGTTCAGTCATGTTGGCAACAATTGCTTTGTCAATTTCAGGGCTGGCTTTAGCCACTTGATCGGCAATATCTTTGTACAACATTTCCGCGTACATGACAAAACCCCGCGAATCTTGATATTCAATAATTGCGGAAATTTTGCCGTTAGCAACTGCGGCTCCGTATTCGGAATTAGCTGTATCCAGCAAGCCGTTAATCACTTGCAGCACGAATTTCGGATCTTTTCGCTGCGCTTCGGGAAGGGCGGCAATTGCTCCATCAACTGCTTGCATTGATGTGTCAAATTCCGCATTCACTTGAGCCGGATCTTTTGCACCCGCTTTAACTAAATCCTGCAATTTAATTAAAGTAGTCTTAAATTCGGGAATTTTACGCTCGTTTAGCTGATCTTCCACATCGGCATAAATTTCTTCGACTGGATGCCCGATGTGAGGTTCGGCTTGGTCGGGTTTGCCTTGATCCAAGAGTTCTTTGGCTACGAAAAGATGCCCTTTCATCAAGCCAAGTTTAGTCATGAAGTCTACATCTTTTGGCTCGCCTGTCAGCACCACATTTTCAATAGTTACCAAGTCTTTGATTTGGTCAAATTGGGCTTGAGTAATGACATTTTTTGAGACTAATTCTTCGACTTTTCCGTAAGGGCGGCTGGCTTGAATTTTGTTAGAAAGTGCCGGGATTCCTAACTTGGCTTCGAGTTTATCTAACTCCGAAAGAATGGCGGTATTAATGTTAATTCCGCCTTTGCCGCCGTGATTCATGCTGTGGCCGCTTGTTGCTGCGGGACTAGCAGTGGCGGTGGGTGAGGCGGTGCTGCCGGTGTTGCTGGCGGTGGGGGTGGAAACGCAACCGGCCAAAGCAACGAGGATGGCTGTAGCAGCGGCTGTGGGTAATTGGCGAAAGGATGGTAACATGGCAGTCGATGATTTTTGGGTTAGGTGCAGTAGGACTCGCCTGTTATTAAGAAAGTTTCTTAATTATTCGCGAGTTAATGATTCTACCTATTTATGAGAAATTTTGGTAGATAATTTAAGATTTTCTTAACTTGAATCGGCGCTGATCGATCGCGATTTGGGTTAAGTGATGACTTCAAATACACCCATGCAGCCAGCTTCGGCGATCGCATCTTGATGGGGATGAAACATATATTTTCCAGCGTACCCGTAGGTAAATTCTAAGATATGTCTTTCAGCTACTCCCATTGTGATTACATCGGTTCTTTCACTGGGAGTCAAAGTCATTCCCGTGCGATATACGTCAAAAAAGTTGGCGTGCAGGTGAAAAGTCACTGCCGCTTCGTACTCGATCAGGTTAAGAACGTACAGCCGGATTAGCTGATTTCGGTAAATAGGGATCGGGTTGTTCATGTAATAATTGGGCAACCCGTTAAAAGCGTAAAGTTCGTTTTTTTCGTCGTCGTTTACGTCGTATCCTCCCATGATTAACAAGATTTCATCGGCGGGAGGGCGGGGTTTTGGCGGATCGATGATGAACATTCCATATAGTCCTTTACCGATATGGCGAGTTACAGGAGCAATATGGCAGTGATATAGATGCACTCCGTAGGGATTGGCATCGAATTCATAAATAAATACCGAACCGTTTCTCACTGGTTTAACGCCATCCATTTCGCTGGTATGAATGCCGTGAAAGTGCAGCGAGTGAGAATGTCCACCTTTGTTAGAAAAGATGACGCGGATACGATCGCCCTCAGTTGCCCTTAATGTCGGCCCGGGCACGCGATTGTTCACATTCCAGGTGTTGAAACTAACGGCGCTGTTAAGCTGGATGATCGAAGTATTAGCTTCCAGGCGAAATTCCCGAACCGTGCGCCCGTTTTCGCGCGTCACCGTGCCGTAATCAAAATCCCGCGCAATTTGCATCGGGTTGATATTGCTGATGGTGAGTGCATCTGCGGGCATGGGCGGTATTCTCGCGACTGATGTCGGTTTGCGAGTCAAGTGTTGAAGTGCGATCGCGCCGCCCGCTACCCCAGCCCCAGCTATTCCTAGCTGTAGCAGTTGGCGGCGACTCCAGCGCCCCGGCTTTTTCATGGCGGGACGATCGGATAAATCTGTCATACTTATTGAAAAAAATTCTCAAAAATTAACTCGTGGTTGATTATAAGACATTACCAGCTTGTTGTCAATCATTGTCAACTGTTATCCTTTTCTGGGAAGTCAGAAGATTTCATGCTGATTTCATCTCAGTATGTGAGGTTAGATATTGGGGTAGATGCTGCCGATCGCTAACAATGTATAAGAACTTACCACTATAAATTAGAGTTATGAGAGTTTTGCTAGTTGAAGATGAGCCAGATTTAGGGAAAGCGATCGATCGCACTTTAAAGCAGGAAAAATATATAGTTGATTGGGCTTTGGATGGCAGTGAAGCTTGGGAATATTTAGACAGTCAGTGGACGCAATATAACCTGGCTATTTTTGACTGGTTGCTACCAGGATTGTCAGGATTGGAACTGCTGCGGAGATTGCGTGCTAAAAATAGCGCCCTGCCCGTTTTGATGCTAACAGCAAAAGACCGTATGGAAGATAAAGTGGCGGGACTAGATGCCGGGGCTGACGATTATTTAGTTAAACCGTTCGGGATGGCGGAACTGTTAGCAAGATTGCGGGCTTTGCAAAGGCGATCGCCCCAAATTCAGCCCCAACAGCTACAGGTAGGAAATTTGGTTTTGGACTGCGGAAATCGAACTGTGTGTCATCTCGATCGAAGTGGTAACAGCCAGATAATTTCTCTAACAAACAAAGAGTTTCAACTGCTAGAATACTTTATGAAACATCCCAACCAAATTATCACCACTGACCAAATTCGGAATCAGCTATGGGAGGCGAGTGCAGATACCTTTAGCAATGTGGTAGCAGCTCAAGTGCGCTTGCTGCGGCGAAAACTTGAGTCTGTTGGCGCCACGAATTTAATTGAAACTGTCCACGGTGTTGGATATCGAATGAAAAGGGGAGAGATATAAATTTATCGTTTGGTGGGGGCGGGTTTTTGAGATTGTTTGTTTTTTGCTGAATTTTTGGTAAACCTGCCCCTACAATATACTTTGTTAAATATTAAGATTTAGTGAATTTAATGTGAATCAAAACAAACTATTTAACCGAACTCGCTGGCAATTAGCCATTTCCTATGCGGCTGTAATGGGTTTGATTTTAAGCTTGTTGGGATTTGGCGTATACAAGGCGATCGCCCACGCTCACTGGGTAGCCATAGACCGCGAATTAGAATCAGTAGCGGGGACGCTACACGACAGCCTCGAAACAAAATTGCAGCAGCCCGGACGCCTAGAACCAATAGTCAATGAGCTTTTGCCCAACCTCCGCGTAATAGGAGTGAATGGCCTTAAAAAACAGTTGCCAAGCCGCCATATTTTAAGCGCTATCAACCAAGGCTATTACTATATTCGTTTATTTGATTATTCGGGGAAATTAATTGCTACAGCAGGCGCTTATCCCGAAGAATTACCAGCCGAATTTAACTCCCAATACTGGCAAACAATAACTGACACCAAAGGCAATGTTTATCATCAAATTTCTGTAGCGCTACATACCCAAACACAGCAAGATTGGGGATATTTTCAAGTTGGGCGGAGCTTGCAAGACTTTAATGATTATCTCAGTACAGTGAAATGGGTTTTGAAATTAGGATTGCCTACAGCATTAATTTTGATCGGCTTTGCTAGTTGGTTATTGGCCGGATTGGCGATGAAACCGATTTATTCTTCCTACCGACAAATCCAACAGTTTACAGCGGATGCTGCCCACGAATTGCGAACGCCTTTAGCGGCATCTCAAGCAACTGTAGAATCGGCGCTGTTGATGCCTCAATTGGATGAAAAAGAAGCGCGGGAAATTTTGCGGACGATCGATCGCCAAAACCGACGATTAACTCAGTTAGTGGCTGATTTGCTGCTGCTGGCTCGCATGGATAATCAAGCGATACGCGATCGCCCTCAATTGTGTTGTTTGAATGACCTGGTTAGCGATTTAGTAGAGGAATTGGCAGCTTTGGCGATCGCTTCTAAGGTAGCCCTAACCTCGTCCGTGCGGGTGCAACAGCAATTAAATGTTGTCGGCAATTCCGACCAACTTTATCGCTTAGTTGCTAATTTAATTGTTAATGCCATTCAATACACTCCGGCGGGCGGGAAAGTAACAGTTATTTTAGATGGCAATCACATCGAGGCGATCGTTCAGGTTCAAGATACCGGTATTGGGATCGCGGCGGCAGATTTAGAGCGAATATTCGATCGATTTTACCGAGTCAACAGCGATCGATCGCGCCATACTGGCGGTTCGGGACTGGGATTGGCGATCGCCCAAACCATAGCCCGCGCCCACCGCGGCAGCCTCAGCGCCCGCAGCGAATTGGGTTCCGGCAGCACCTTTCTCCTGCAGTTGCCTTTGTGAGCTACTATGTGAGGGCAACTGACATCTTGCACCATGTTCGCTTAACAGGCTTTTCGGCCTGTTCGACAAAAAGTGAATTATCTTGTGGGGAGTAGGAGTTGGCATTTTCTAGCCCGCCCGTGAAAGGCTGATTGAGAATTGTGCAAGATGTGGGGAAAACCGAATCATCTTTTTGTGGTAATCCCTTTTGCAGAAGAGAGCACGATCGCCGAAAATCATTAAATAGCTATTTCTAAGCAATTAGCAGTCATCAGAGAGAAAAATTATGACAGTTTTAGAACAGGGAACAATCTCAATCCATACCGAAAATATTTTCCCGATTATCAAGAAGTCGCTATATACTGACCACGAAGTCTTCTTGCGGGAACTAATTTCTAACGGCGTCGATGCCATTGCCAAACTCAAAATGGTTTCCCGTTCCGGCGAATATAGCGGCGACATTGGCGAACCGCAAATCAACATTGCCATTGACAAAGAAAACAAAACCCTCTCAATTTCCGATAACGGCATCGGCATGACCCCCGACGAGGTAAAAAAATACATCAACCAAGTCGCTTTCTCCAGCGCAGAAGAATTTATTCAAAAATACCAAGGCAGTGGCGACGACGCAATTATTGGTCACTTCGGCCTCGGTTTCTACTCTTCTTTCATGGTGGCTCAGAAAGTAGAGATTGATACTCTTTCTTACCAAGAAGGCTCCCAAGCAGTACACTGGTCTTGCGACGGTTCCCCCGCTTTTGAACTATCAGAATCCGCCCGCACGGAACGAGGCACTACTATTACTCTGACCCTCCAAGATGAAGAACAGGAATATGTAGAAGCCAGCCGCATCAAGCAGTTAATCAAAACCTACTGCGATTTCATGCCGGTTCCCATCAAATTTGAGGGAGAAGAACTCAACAAGCACAAAGCAATTTGGCGGGAATCAGCCAGTAATTTGCAAAAAGAAGATTACTTGGAACTCTACCGCTACCTTTACCCGTTCCAAGACGAGCCGCTGTTGTGGGTACACCTGAATACAGATTATCCTTTCATTGTCAACGGGATTCTTTTCTTTCCGAAACTGCGGCCGGATGTCGATGTTACCCAAGGCAATATTAAGCTATTCTGCAACCAGGTTTTTGTCAGCGACCACTGCGAAGAAATTATCCCGAAATTCTTGATGCCGCTGCGGGGAGTCATTGACAGTACCGACATTCCGCTGAACGTTTCTCGCAGTTCTTTGCAAAGCAATCGCACGGTGCGGAAAATCGCTGATTATATTGCGAAAAAAGTGGGCGATCGCCTGAAAGAACTCTACCGCGACGACCGTGACGAATACATCCGCTGCTGGCAAGATATCGGCACTTTTGTCAAGTTCGGAACTCTCAACGATGACAAGTTCAAAAAGCAAGTCGAAGATATTTTAATCTACCGCAGCACCTACGAACCAACAGCCGAGAAGCCAGAAACTGTAACGCCAGAAGTTCAGGTGCAAACAGAGGAAGGAGATTTGTGGCAAGATGTCACTCCGAAGTCGGAAAATTCTAGTTCCACGCAGCCTTACACGACTCTAAAAGAGTATTTGGAACGCAATCAAAAACGCCACGAAAATCGCGTGTTTTATTGTACCGATCCGGCATCTCAAGCAACTTACGTGGCAATGCACAAAAGCCAAGGTTTAGAAGTGCTGTTTATGGATTCTTTCATCGACACGCACTTTATCAGCTTCTTGGAAAGAGAATATTCTGATGTTAAATTCTCGCGGGTGGATTCGGACATTGACGACACGCTAATTGACAAAGAAAAAGAAGCGGAAATTGTCGATCCGGCGACGAATAAAACTCGCAGCGAACAAGTTAAAGAAATGTTCCAAAAGGCTCTCAATAAGCCGAAAGTGAACATTCGCACTGAAGCTTTGAAGTCTGACTCTACTGAGGGTGCGCCACCTGCGATCGTACTTTTACCGGAAGCTTTGCGCCGGATGCGGGATATGACGGCGCTTTTGCAGCAGCAAGCCGCCGAATTCCCCGAAGAACACGTTTTGTTGGTGAATACGTCTCACCCGCTGATTCAAAATCTGGCTAATTTGAGTCAGGGTGCGATTATTCAAGACGGTGGCGACTCTCCGTCGGCGCAGTTGGCGAGTATGATTTGTCACCACGTTTATGACTTGGCTTTGATGGCCCAGAAGGGTTTCGATGCTGAAGGGATGCAGGAGTTTGTCGAGCGATCGAATCAAGTCTTGACAAAGTTGACTGAACGTGCAATGTAATTAACCCCCCCAACCCCCCCTTGCTAAGGGGGGGAGCAAGAGTTTATTTCTATTGGTAAAGGGATAAGTCAAGCCTTCTTCCTTCTTCCTTCTTCCTTCGGGTATAATGAAATGCTGCACGCAAAAAAACGGTAATCTGGAGGGCAATATGTCACGGAAATGTCAGCTAACGGGGAAGAAGGCGAATAACGGTTTTGCAGTTTCTCACTCGCACCACCGCACTCACAAGTTGCAAGAAGCAAATTTGCAGTGGAAGCGGGTTTGGTGGCCGCAGGAGAAACGCTGGGTGAGACTTCACATCTCCACGAAGGCAATTAAAACCTTGCAAAACAAGGGCTTGGAAATTATGGCTAAGGAAGCTGGAATTAACTTGTACAAGATGTAATTAACTGCTTAAGAAAGGACTAAAGTCCTGACTACAAACCTTTTTTTAGGTTCGTAGTAAAGACTTTAGTCTTTCTTCTATATCCACTTTCTACATTGTAATAAATAAGTATTCATCATACCTTTGCCTTTAACTGCGATCGCACCGCGACTTTCAAATATATACTTTTCCTCCAATTGCTGATAAGTTGTCGCTGTGACGTGAATGCTTCCCGGCAAGCCGTGAGATTCCATGCGGGAAGCGGTATTAACGGTGTCTCCCCACAAATCGTAAATAAATTTTTTAATGCCGATGACTCCGGCGACAACCGGGCCAGTGTTGATGCCGATTCTGATACTAAGATGTTGATTTTTAGTCTTGCTGAAGTCAATAATTGCCTCTTGCATATCGATCGCCATTTCTGCGATCGCCTCTGCGTGATCCGGGCGAGCAATTGGCAGCCCTCCAACAACCATATAAGCATCGCCAATCGTCTTAATTTTTTCCAAACCGTGCCTTTCTGCTAAGTTGTCAAAAGTCGAAAAAATCTCATTCAACAAAGCAACTAATTCTGTTGGATAAACTCGCGCACTCAATTGAGTAAAACCTACGATATCCGCAAATAAGACAGTAACATCAGCAAAAGTATCGGCGATCGTACTATCTCCCCGCTTCAACCGATTGGCTATTTCTTCAGGCAAAATATTTAACAACAACCGTTCTGATTGTTCCTGTTGAACTCGCAGTGCACTTAAAGTATCATTGAGAGCATTAGTTCGTTCTTCAACTCTAAATTCCAACTCTTCATTCAGCTTATAAAGCGCCATTTCAGCCAGCCTGCGGCCTGTGATATCCGTACCGATTGCCAACAGTCCCACGAACTTTCCGGCCGCATCAAACAGCGGTTTATTTGCCCACGATACCCAAACCCGATTGCCGTTACGCTGAATGCTTTCATGTTCATTTGTCGTATACTGTTCCGGGTTCTTTAAAATATGACTCAATAATACTGTCAGGTCATTTCCCGCTGTATCTGTCTGGGGAATAATTGTACCAACAGCATTTTTACCCAGTATTTCTTCTTCCCTGTAACCAAAAAATTTCTGTGAAAATTCGTTAAAAAAAGTAATATTACCTTCCGTATCTAGTTTTAAAATAATGCTGTTAGCATTTTCCACTAATTCCCGATACTTAATTTCGCTTTCCCGCAGCGAATCCTCTGCTGAGGCGCGTTCGGCTACAGTGGCGGCCAACAGCAGCGATGTAACTACAATTACGCTCATAAAAGCCTGCAAAAATAAGATTGCTTGATTGATATTTTCCGCTTTAGCAATAAAAGGGCCACCTCCCTGAGAACCGCCCCAAATGGCGATACTGGATACAATAAAAGATGCTAAAACAGCCCCGCGCTGGCCGAATTGAATCGTTGCCCAAATGACTAAAGGAAATGGCAAGTATTCGAGGGGATAACTGGAGATATTACCTTCACTTTTTGAGTTATATACTAGCCAACTGACTGTTACCAATAATAGCAAGCATATGCCGCGCCAGATTTGGTTGGCAATTGTTTTATTGCCTGTATTTGCTTGATTTCGTGCCGCTATTTTTTGGTATGTAATCAACAACAAGGGCGTAAAAATTAAAACTCCCAAGGTGTCTCCCAAATACCAATTCCACCGAATTCCCCAATATTCGCTCCAGTCAACTAGACCAGTTACACACAGGCGCAGCGTGCCGAGAGTGCAGTTTATTTGAGTGGCAACTACAGCACCGTAAAAGACTAAATTGACTACATCGATCAGCCGATCGAGTGACGGGCGAAACTTGAATTTTTGCAGCAAGGTAAAGGCGCACAAAGCTTGTAAACAAGCGCAAAAGGCACTTATTGTTGCAAGTGTTAACGATACATTGAGGTTAATAGTCTCGTAAAAAAATACGCCTAAAGCTATTCCCGGCCACACGCGCCAACCAAATAATAAAATTGCAGCTTGTGCAATTCCTGCGGGCGGCCAGACGCAGGTAGCTAATTTATTTACGCCTGGGATTGAAACTGCTATTTTTGCTCCTAAAGCGTAAACAAAGGCAATGGTAGCTATTTTTGCTAAGTATTGCCAATTTATAGATTGAGCAAATCGCAGAAACAGATTTTTGTTTTGGTTCATACTCAGCTTAATATTTTTAACTAGCTATGCAAACAGCTAAGACGATTAGGATCTAATTAATTGCACAAATATGAGCTGAACATTGTTTATTCCTTTTTCCCTCTTTTTTTCCTCTTCCTTCTTCCCTCTTCCTTCTTCCTTCTTCCTTCTTTTACAATTTAATGCCTGTGAGAAAATAAGTGTTCATTTCACCTTTGCCTTTGACTTCGATCGCGCCACGACTTTCAAATACATACTTGTACTGCAATATATCATAAGTTGCAGATGTGACTTGGATGCTTCCCGGTAAGCCGTGGGATTCCATGCGGGAAGCGGTGTTAACGGTGTCTCCCCACAAATCGTAGATGAATTTTTTAATCCCGATGACTCCCGCGACAACCGGGCCGCTGTTGATGCCGATTCTGATGCTGACATCTTGATTTTGGGTGTGGCTGAAATCAATAATTGCCTGCTGCATATCCAGGGCCATTTGGGCGATCGCCTCTGCATGATCGCTGCGGGGCACCGGCAGCCCTCCTACTACCATATAAGCGTCACCAATCGTCTTAATTTTTTCCAATCCGTGCTTTTGGGCTAGGCGATCGAATGTGGAAAAAATGTCGTTAAGCAAGGAAACTAATTCTGGCGGAGAAATTTGGGAACTAATTGTGGTAAAACCGACTATATCTGCAAATAATACTGTGACTTCGGCAAAAGTATCGGCGATGATGCTTTGGTCTTGTTTGAGTCTTTCGGCGATCGCTTGCGGCAACACGTTGAGCAGGAGGCTATCGGATTTTTCTTGTTCTAAGCGCAAAGCTGCCTCAGCTTCTTTGCGAGTTGTGATATCTTCAACAGTACCTTCGTAATAAAGCAAATTTCCATGTATGTCGCAGACAGTATAAGCATTTTCGGCAATCCAAATTATACTGCCATCTTGACGGTAAACTTGAGATTCAAAATCCGATACTTTGCCGTTAATTCGCATTAATTCTATGACTTCTGCCCGCTGTTCTGGGTCTACATATAGCTGGCGGTTGATATCAGTTAAATTTGCCATCAACTCGTCGCAGGAACTGTAACCATAAATGCGAATCAAAGCAGGATTGACGCTGAGATATTCCCCATCGGGAGTAGTTTGAAAGATGCCGACGATCGCATTTTCAAAAATGCTGCGGTATTTGGCCTCAGCTTGTCGCAGCGCTTCTTCAGCGCGCTGGCGTTCCCGCGCTTCCACTGCGAAAGTTACAGAATCTGTTAGAGAAACAGCGAAACTTTGTTCTTCAATAGTCCAATTGCGCGGCATTCCTACGTGTTCCAAACATAAAATTCCTGCTGTTTCTCCGCCTATTTGAATCGGCGTATCTAGCATGGAAGTGATGCCCAATGGAATTAGGTAAGATTCCTCAAATTCTCTAGTTCTAAAATCTTTTTGCGCGTCAAAGGCAGCAATTGCGCGTTCTTCTCGCAGTGCTTGAAAATAGACAGGATAGTCTGCTGCTGCTAATTCCAAACCGTCTGAGTGCTGGTTGGCGGCGCGATCGAACAAATCCAGGCACTCCATCTTGGATTTAGGGCGATCGTACAACCAGACACTCGATCGCGCAACTTCCAGAGTACGGCTAGCAGTTTCAGTTATTTCTTGAAGCGCTTTAGTTAAATCGCCTTGATTCAGCGCTTTATTTTTGGCTAAATCAATTAACGCCGATTTCTGTTTCTGTAGCTGAAGTTCGCTTTGTTTGAGGGCATTTGTCCGCTCTTCTACTCGGATTTCCAGCTTTTCATTCAACTTTTGCAAGGCTATTTCAGCGTTTCGGCGATCGGTGATATCTGTCCCGATGCAGAGGATGCCTTGGAGTTCTCCCGCTGCATCAAACAGCGGTTTATTTGCCCAAGATACCCAAATGCGAGATCCGTCGCGCCGGATATTTTCATTTTCATAGTTAGTAAAGCGATCGGGATTTTGTAAAATTTCATTATAAACCAACTCTAAGTTATTCCCTTCGTCGTCGGTTTGGGGAATAATTGTTCCCAGTGCATTTTTTCCAAGGATTTCTTCCTGATTGTAGCCAAACAATATTTCGGCAAACTCATTAAAAAATATAATTGTGCCGTTTGGCTTCAATTTGACAATAATACTGTTAGCATTTTCCACTAATTCTCGATATTTAATCTCACTTTTTCGCAGAGAATTTTCGGCCGCTGCGCGTTCTGCTACCGTCGCTGCCAATAACAGCGAAGTAATCGTAACTACAGCCATAAAAGCTTGTAAAAATAGAATAGCCTGACTAATATTTTCGGCTTTGGCTATAAATGGCCCGCCTCCATTAGAACTGCCTAAAATTGCGATACTTGAGACAACTAACGATGCCAAAACAGCGGCTCGCTGACCGAATTGGAGCGCCGCCCAAATTATCAAAGGAAACGGCAAATATTCAAGGGGATAGCGAGAAATAGAAGCGTCATTTTTAGATACAAATACAAACCAGCTCACCCCAATTAATAATATCAACCATATTCCCCGCCAAATTAAATAACTTTTCGCAAGATGTGTTTTTATTTTTAAGCGATCGGCGGTTACTTTAGGACGAAAAATAATGAGGATTAAGGGAGTCAAAATCAAAACTCCCATTGCGTCACCCAACCACCAATTCCACCGAACCGACCAATATTCTGACAAATCTACTTTACCAGCCAAATATATGGAAAGCGCGCCGATAGTACAACTGATTTGAGTAGAAATTAGACCGCCAAACAAGATTAAATTAACTACATCTTTCAAACGTTCTAGCGAGGGACGAAACCCCAGCCAGCGCAGCACAGTTGCTGCAAAAAAAGCTTGCAAAATAGCGCCAATGTTTCCTCCCAGCCAAATCGCAAATATCTGTTCAGTTGGGTTAACAAAATTGAGTAAAAATATACCCAAAACAATCGCAGGCCAGACTTTTTTGCCAAACAATAAAAATCCGGCTTGTGCAATGCCTGCGGGCGGCCACACCGAGGAAGCAAAGGGATTGACACCTTGAATTGATAATGCTAGCCTCGCCCCCACGGCGTAAGCGATCGCAAGGACAGTTACTTGGGCTAAGTAGCGCCCAATTCTGGATTGAGGGAATCGAAGAAACTGACTTATATTCAGATTCATATCGCACCTTACTACTCGTTAATTTAGGGTGCAGGCTGTGCACTTTGCTAGCTGCACATTCAGGGCAAAGCTCAAAGCCATGCACTCATTGTTTTATTGTTTTTTGACAGAGAATTTAAGCGCATAACAACTGATATTTTGGGCTAGTGTAAGGTGCGCGCCACGCACCTTACTGTTATAAAAACTTATTTGATGGCGGCCTCAATCCACTGTTTCAAAGTAGCATTAACTTCCTCAATGAGAATTTCATGGGATTTGTGAGTTGCTCTTTCCACAATTTCAACTTTACCTGTTTTCAGGGAACGGCCAGTCACAATTCGATAGGGAATGCCAATTAAATCGGCATCTTTAAATTTAACTCCGGCTCGTTCGTCGCGGTCATCTAACAGGGTTTCAATGCCAGATTGATTGAGTTCTGCATAGAGTTTTTCGGCGAGTTCTACTTGTTGGGCGTCGGAAATATTCGGGATGCTAATGATCGCGTGATAGGGCGCGATCGCCACTGGCCAGATTATCCCGTCTTTGTCGTAGGATTGTTCTACGGCAGATTGAGCTAGCCGCGACACGCCAACACCGTAGCAGCCCATGATAAAGGGCATTTCTTCGCCTTGTTCGTTGGTGTAGGTGGCGCCCATTGCTTCGGAGTATTTCGTGCCTAATTGGAAGATGTGGCCGACTTCGATGCCTCTGGCGCTTTGCAAAGTTTGTTCGGGATTGTGCATTGCCCGATCGCCCGCAACGGCACTTCTGACACCCACAACCGTTGCAGGTAGAGGAAATTCTTGGTTCCAATTAGCTCCCACAACGTGGTATCCTGACTCGTTAGAACCAGTGACAAAGTTGGTGAGATCGACAGCAGTGCGATCGACCAAACGCAAAAACTTAGAATTTACCTCCTTGCTCCCAGCGATACAATCATCAGCAACATCGGGAGCCATATAACCCAGAGGCAAAGATTTAGCCGCCCATTTCCGCTGAGCTTCCGCATCAGGAACCGTCAAAAACAGGATAGTTTTAGCTTGATAATTTGGTGCCAACTTAGTTAATTCATTCAGCAACTTTACCTGATTCACATCTTGGTCGCCGCGAATGCTTACCAATACCAAAACTGTAATACCGCTGTCATAAACAGCCTGATAAAGCACATTTTTGACAACTTGCGTCGGAGAACACTTCAAAAACTTGCAAAGTTTATCAATTGTGTCAGTTCCCGGCGTTTCCCGCTTTTCAAAAGTTGCAAAGGGCGACAGTTCCGCATCAGTAGGAATCGATACAGCCTTCTCCACATTAGCCGCATACTGACCGTCTTCAGTATAAAGAACTTCATCCTCACCCGCTTCTGCCAGCACCATAAACTCTTGAGAACCAGAGCCACCAATTGCACCAGAATCGGCATCTACTGCTCGGAATTGCAAGCCCGATCGGCGCAGCATATTGCTGTATGCTCGATCCATATCCTGATAAGTTTTTTTCAAACTTTCTTCGCTAGTGTGAAAAGAATAGCCATCTTTCATAATAAACTCGCGACCGCGCATCAACCCAAAACGCGGGCGAATTTCATCGCGAAACTTAGTTTGAATTTGATAGAGATGTACGGGCAATTGCCGATAGGAACGAATCATATCTTTAGCAATTGTAGTAATCACTTCTTCGTGAGTTGGGCCCAATCCCAACTCAGTATCGCGACGGTCTGTGAGAGAAAACATGATACCTTCAGCTTGAGTGTAGGTATCCCAGCGACCAGATTCCCGCCACAAATCAGCAGGTTGCAATTGCGGGAGAAGGCATTCTTGAGCGCCCGTAGCATCCATTTCTTCCCGCACAATTTGGGATACTTTTTTGAGAACTCGCCACATCAAAGGCAGATAAGCGTAAATGCCGCTACCGATGCGCCGGATGTATCCCGCACGGAGTAATAGTTTGTGGCTGGGAATTTCTGCTTCTGCGGGGTCTTCCCGCAGGGTGACGAAAAGCATTTGAGAGAGTCGCATAGCTGATTTCCTTAAAAGACCGGATGATTGTAATCTCAGATTAACTTCTGATATTATCAGAACTAAGCCAGATTTGATTAAATCTATGAACAAAATTTGGAAAAATTATCAAAAAGGTATGACAGCATATGATAATTGTCACTCTCCTACTCTGCAATCTCAGTGGATTGCCTTAAAAGATGAAATAGGAGAATTTGTTCGAGAACCTAACTTGAGCGAAACTTGGGATATTCTTCATGCTGCTGGTCGATTGCTGTACAAACTAATCGGAATTCCTTTACATTTGCTTGCCTATCCTACTGTCCGCAAACACAGTCAACGCTTCGAGGAATACGGCTGTATTCGCAGTCGGCGCAACTGCGAGGGTAAATGCTGTCAAAAGTTGACAGTTGATGATTGATAGTTGATAATTGATAGTTGATGGCGAGGTTTTTAAACAGTTGATAGCTGACAATTTTCACGATCAGATTTAACTGGTTTTAACTGGTTTAACTGGTTCCCAGCCAGAGCCTGAAATTTTACCGAGGAAGAGCCTCCGCTGCAACAATGGAGGCAGAGCCTCCGGTTCTGCATTACCAGGCAGAGCCTGGTAACGAGTAGCGAGTAGACGAGTAGTGGCGAGGTTTTTAAACAGTTGATAGCTGACAATTCTCATGACTAGATTTATTCACGACCAATTCGCAAAACAATATCTCAAAGAACTATTAACCCCTCTCGGCAATGTCGAAACCAGCCGCGACATTGCTGGAGAAGTGAGACAGATTGACGTTTTCTTTGCCCCAAAAGCGGAACCTGATGTCGAACCAACGACCCTCGGCATTCTGGGTAAAATAGCAGCAAAACCCGCTGTATTGGAACCATTCCGCAGTCCAGTGCAAATCGGAGAAATTCGCAGTTGTCTGGGCAAACTATTTGATGTCCACGCCGAATATGAACGAGTCGCAGCCAGAGATAATAGCAGGATTGCAGAGGCAGACTTGCCCCAACTCTGGATACTGTCGCCGACGGTTTCCGACACCATGCTAGCTGGATTTGGAGCGATTCCCGAACCCGAAAATTGGGTCAATGGAGTTTATTTCTGAGTCCGTCTCTGAAAGCAGTAATCATTGCCATTCACCAACTGCCCCGCACTCCCGAAACGCTGTGGCTGAGGGTTTTGGGGAAGGGAAACGTGCAAAAGCAAGCTATTGCCGAATTGAGAGAATTACCCTCTGATAATTTCTTTCGGTTGAGCGCGTTAGAATTGTTGTACAACTTGCGAACGATTTTAGAAGTCCGCCAAGACATAGATCGAGAAGATCGGGAGTTAATTATGGAACTGTCACCCCTCTATTTGCAACGACTTGAAGATGCAACTCAGCGAGGTATCCAAGAAGGTATCCAGCGAGGTATTCAGGAAGGTATCCAGCGAGGTATCCAAGAAGGTATTCAGGAAGGTATTCAGGAAGGTATCCAGGAAGGTATCCAGCGAGGTATCCAAGAAGGTATTCAGCGCAGTCAACGCTTGATGGTTGAAAGTATGCTACAAGTGAAATTTGGCGAAATTGATGAAGAATTAGCCCAAATAATTGAGCCTTTGATTCAACTAGGAACCCTCGATCGCACGCGGCTGATTATGCAGCTAGAGCGATCGGAATTACTAGCTCGTTTTCAGCCTGAAAATCAAACGGAATCCTAAAGAGACAGCGCACTCTACGATATGTAGAGTGCGCGGCATCCCACTTTACTACTATTGATAATTTCTTTCGGTTGAGCGCGTTAAAATTGTTGTACAACTTGCGAACGATTTTAGAAGTCCGTCAAGACATAGATCGAGAAGATCGGGAGTTAATTATGGAACTGTCACCCCTCTACTTGCAACGACTTGAAGATGCAACTCAGCGAGGTATCGAGCGAGGTATCCAAGAAGGTATCCAGGAAGGTATCCAGGAAGGTATTCAGCGAGGTATCCAGGAAGGTATCCAGCGCAGTCAACGCTTGATGGTTGAGAGTATGCTACAAGTGAAATTTGGCGAGATTGATGAAGAATTAGTCCAAATAATTGAGCCTTTGATTCAACTAGAAACCCTCGATCGCACGCGACTGATTATGCAGCTCGATCGCCCTGAATTACTATCTCGTTTTCAGCCTGAAAATCAACCGGAATCATGACTCGGTAGCGCATTCTACGATATCTAAAAAATGAGAAGTAAATAATCTGCAATGCGTGATGGTTCTTGTGGGATGAGCCTGCATAGCCCGTCTATAAGGGACGGATTATGCAGGCCCATCCCACAGGTTTATGCAAATTATTTAATTCACGATTTTAAGGTACACCCCATCGCACTTTATTAGTATTGATAATGGGTACCGATCGCCCCCCCGCCTGAAACTTGCCGCTTTTATGCGAACTCTGCTTCTACCAGTCGCATAACAACTAATTTCTGACTTTAGACGGATTTATTTTTTAGCTTCCGCAGGCATAATAAGTATTAAGGATGAGATCACTAGAGAGCTGATTTACTACTCATCCCAATTTCACTAATAAGGCTTTCCGTAAGATAAAGCCGAACCAAAACAAACCATCATCTAACAGATTACAAAATCCCCTATAAAAAAGTTGGGGACTGTTTTCGCTATGCCTAGTTAGGCATAAAAACTTAGGAGGTAAATTATGTTTGAAAGCGAGTTATTAATGTCGCTGTACAGTCCCAAATTCAATATTGCCCAAATGCCAGTAGAAATAGATGTGCCATTTGACCACCCCGATATCGGAGGGCTGATGTTTTTAAGCCCGCAGTTTTTCGTGGCATTAATCGCCGGAGTCATTATGGCTTTCGGCTTTCAATTCCTGTTAACAAATTTCTCGATAGCTGCCAAAATTTCAAATTGGGACGAGGCTTTACCTGATGATGATGACGATTCCGAAAGTTTTGGCACTAAAATTCGGAAGACTGAAGGTCTAGTTGGAGGTTGGATTTTAGTCACAGTTAACCTGGCTTTATTCTTAGCTTGTTTTCTGGCAGTAAAACTAACTTCAATTGCCTCGGTAGATGGAGCGGCAATTATTGGTATTGTCATCTGGGCTGCGTACTTTTTAACGCTGGTATGGCTCGGTTCTAGCGCCGTCGGTTCGATGATCGGTTCATTGATAAAAACTGCTTTTTCTGGCGTTCAAGGGGTCATGGGTACGGCTGGTGCAGCGATCGGCGGCAAGATGGCCAGCGACCAAATGGTCAACACTGTAGAGGCATCTGTTGCCGCTGTCCGCCGCGAATTGAGCTCGGCTGTAGACACGGAGAGCATTCGCGAAACAGTGCAAGATTATGTGGGTTCTTTGCAGTTGCCGAAGTTAGATGTCAAGGAAATTCGCGGTCAATTTGAAAAGTTGCTGGGCGATGCAGATATCAAATCTCTTGCGGGAAGCGACGTTCTGAAGAATGTTAACCGCCAGACTTTTGTGGATTTAATTAGCGGTCGCACCGACTTTTCTAAAGAGGAAGTAAATCAAATTGCTGACCAACTCGAAGGCGTTTGGAAGCAAACTTTCGGCAAGCAGCAAGAGCAGAAAGACCCGAATTTGGAGTTGGTTGATTTTCTCAAGTTTGCGGCTCCCGATTTGCTGAAGTCTGACGAACTCAACGCCAAGCTGTCTCAAATTCTGGAAAGTCGGGAAAACAAATCGGAATCCAGCAGCGGGATGAAACGAGCGATGCAGTTGGGTGTCGAAGCTCTTGTGGGTACAGTTTTGTCGCGGACAGATTTGTCGGATTTGGATGTTGAAAAAATATCGGGTCAGTTGCTGCAACTGACAGCAAAAGGGACGGAAAAAGCTAAATCTTTGGCTTCTCAGGTGGGCGATAAAGTGCCTGCGCTGCCTTTCAATACAGCTAAGGCTGATGTGGAAAATTACTTGCTGAATGCCCAACCTTGGCATCTCAACCGCGAGACCATCAAGCAGGAATTTAGGGATGTGATTTACGACCCTGAAGCTTCTCCTGGGGCGGTTTTGCGCCAGTTAGAGCTGTTTAATCCCGATTATTTTGTAGGGATTCTGGGCCGCCGTGAGGGGTTTGCTCCTGAACAGGTGACGGAAATTGCCGAACAGCTTGAAGGCGTCCGCCAAGAAGTGTTGGAAATTGTGCAAGCTGCTGCTGGTGAAGAACAGTCTCAAGATTTACGCAGCCGGATTGAGAATTATTTGCGATCGACTGGCAAAGATGAGCTGAATCCTGAAGGTATCGAGCGGGATTTCCAAGCGCTTTTGGACGATCGCGATGCTGGTTTTGAGGCTTTGCGCGATCGCCTCTCGCACTTTAACCGCGATACTTTGGTGCAGTTGCTGGGTCAGCGGGAAGATTTCAGTCCAGAGGAAGCCGATCAGTTAATCGGGCGGCTGGAAAGTTCGCGCGATCGCGTGATTTCTCAAGCTCAAGAATTGCAAGAGCAAGCGAAATCGAAAGCGCAAGAATTGCGGCAAAAGGTAGAAGAGTATCTCCGCAATACTAATAAGGAAGAACTCAATCCTGAAGCGATCGAGCGCGAGTTTCAAACGCTGTTAAGCGACCCGGAAGCGGGATTGAAAGCGCTGAGAGAACGCTTGTCTCAATTCGACCGCGATACGCTGGTGCAACTGCTGTCGCAGCGCCAAGACCTCAACGAAGAACAGATAAATGGGGCGATCGACAAAATCGAATCTGTGCGTGACAACATCATCCACGCGCCGCAAATAGTTGCAGACAAAGCTAAGGAACAGTACGAAGAAGTTACTGCAAAAATTGGCGAGTACCTGCGGAATACAAACCTGGAAGAACTCGATCCTGAAGGTCTGAATCGGGATTTGACCAAATTTTTGTTTGAAAATCCGAAAGAAGGCGCTTTGGCGCTGCGGGAAAGGCTGTCTCAGGTCGATCGCGAAACCTTGGTCAAGTTGCTTTCGCAGCGGGAAGATTTGAGCGAAGAACAAATCAATCGGACGATCGATCGCGTGCAAGATTCGATTCGCACGATCGTGAAATCGCCCCGTCGCTTGGCATCTCGCGCTCAAAAAACTGTCAAGGATTTTCAAGGAAGTTTGGAAAATTACTTGCGGAATACGGACAAGGAAGAACTCAATCCTGACGGAATCAAACGCGATTTGCAGTTGTTGTTTAACGAGCCGGGAATGGGGATGCAAAGTTTGGGCGATCGCGTGAAGCATTTTGACCGATCGACTCTAGTAGCATTGCTGTCGCAGCGTGAAGACATCTCGGAAGAGGAAGCTAACAGAATTGCCGACCAAATTGAATCTGTCCGCAACCAAATTGTCGAACAAATTCAAATGGTTCAGGACAAGTTTCAGTCAGCAATGGATGGTGTTTTCGGGAAAATCCGGGATTACCTCAATTCGCTCGATCGACCAGAACTCAACTACGAAGGCATCAAGCGCGACTTCCGCAAAGTGTTTGACGACCCGCAGGCCGGATTTGACGCGATTAAGCATCGTTTAGGTGAGTTCGATCGCGATACTTTAGTAGCTCTCATTAGCTCTCGCCCCGATATTTCAGAAGCCCAGGCTAACAAAATTGTTGACCAAATGGAAGGAGCCAGGGACAGCGTTTTATTGCGATCGGAACGCCTGCAAACTGAAGCTAAAAAACGCATTAAAGAAATCAAGAACAAGACCAAGCAGCAAGCAGAAGATGCGCGCGAAGCCGCCGCAACTGCTGCTTGGTGGCTGTTCGGTACGGCTCTAACTTCTGTGGTGGTTTCGGCTCTGGCTGGAGCAATAGCAGTCGGCGGTATTTCGGGTTTGTTTAGCTAGACTTTCAACAAGTTTCCATGAAATTTCTCCTGATTTTAGGCTGGCGGTTTGCTAGCCTATTTTCTTGGGAATAATATCAAAATCATTCAGGATTTACGGTTGGCGGAAACACTCTCGATAAATCCAGTGCCAAGTCGTGAAAACAAGGCAGATTAACTGACTCGTTTGGCAGCAGAATCAGTGTCCTGCGATAACCAAATTGACCTGGTGCATTCTGATACGGCTCGCTGTAACATTCCAAGCAAGTGTCTGATAAATTAAATATCCAATAGTCAGAGATTCCCGCTGCCGCATAAAGGGGGAGCTTAACCTGTTTGTCGTAACTCAAAGAAGAATCTGCAATCTCAATCAGCAACAGTATATCCGCTGGACAGGGGTGAGAGGATAGATAGTCGTCAGGGCGATTTTGCACGATCGCGCGATCGGGTTCTGGTTCGCTGTCATCCGGCAAAATAATCGGTTGTTGCCCTCGCAGTGTCGCCCGTTCTCCCAGCAGCTTAAATAACTCGCGTTCCAAGCGTGTCTCGCAAACAGAATGAGCAGTACCTTTAGCTGCCATTTTCACAAGTTTTCCATTAATTAACTCAACTCGCTCGTCCTCAGCAAAAAATCCCAGTTCTGTCAAGCGGTGATATTCGGCTGTGGTGAAGCGTTTAGCAGTTGCGATCGACATAACAGCCACCTCTATACAGGTCTGTTGCGATTATACAGGTTCGCTTGACAAAAACCACTTCATAAGAATTTGGTCTAATAAGTATTGTTTGGGTTGCCGTTCTTTTTTTTGTTGACGACCAAAACCCACACTTGATAGCTAATAACTGAATTCAGCGGCTCTGTTCCCTACAACTTCCGGCGCACCTGCGATTAAACGCATATCTTCGCAGGCAACTGTAAGCAAGGGCTGACCTAAGTTTAAACTGGCAAAATGACTTTCTTCAGTTATTTCTAATTCGCCTTTAATCAAGCCGATGCGAGATTGAAATTCTCCTTTGAATAGTAGCAAATTTCTGCAATCGGCGCTGAAAACATTTCCGCTAAAAGGTACAGGTAGCGCTAAACTTTGCTGGCTGTAATTGAGACTGCACAGTTGACGGTTTGCTTGGCTAACTGTGACTCGGTAGCCTAACGGTGTTGCTTTAACTGAATCGTTGCCTTCCCAACTAAATTCAGCTAATTCTTTAGGAAGTCCCCAAATTTCGCGCCCGCCGGCTACCGAGTGAGGGTTGTCTACATAGATGTGGGAAATCCAAGCGCCCCATTTTCCTGCATAATTGGCGATCGCGCTTACGACAATTAACTCATTGTACTCCATCACGGAACCCAACCCGTAGGAGGATATATAAACTCCACCTAGCGTTTTTCCTGGCAATACAGAGACTATTTCTAACTCAGAGGGAACCAAGGGGCGCACTCGTGCCACATCTACCAATTGTAAAGTCTGAACAGCATAACCTTGCAAATTCCAAGGTGCAGGTGGATATACCATTTTCAGGGATTTTCTGTGGGATATTTTATACTTATTTTAGCTCAGATTTTCAACCTCAACCCCTACTCCCCTTTTTAAGGGGGATTTAGGGGGTTCTTTATCTACTTAGTCGCATATCCCGTACTCACCAAAAACTCGCGCAACTTCCCAAAGAATTGATTGCGATCGCGCCCTTGATAAACCCTCTCCAACAACTGCCAACCTTCCGCCTCCTGGCCCATGACATACTTGTTCGCCATGAAGGCCGCCAACACCCCTTTTACCTCTGCATCTTCGCTCGATCGCTTCCTAGATTCCAGCCACAACTCAGCAGAATTTGTGTATACTTCCACCGGATACTGCTTCGTAACATCTTCCATTTTACCTTGGCGGTACTGCCAAATTTGCAGCGGCAACCGAGAATCCGCATAATTTGTAAAAGCCTCTGCAAATCGCCCGTCTAGACTCTTGAACTCCGGGATATCATTTTTGCCAAAATCGACAATTTCGTAGCTCACATTGCCCCAGAAATGCTTGATGTGAGTGTATTTTTTAGCTGCTGAGTCGTAGCGGTAAATAAACGAATAATTGCAGCAACGGACACCGCTATTGATTGAGACTAAATCTGCCAGCACTTCCGGTTCTTTGTCGCCGTCAAAATCGCGGATTCGCACCGATAATAAACGCCCTTCCGATACTTCTTCGTTGGCTTTTTTATCGGGATTGTCTACTAGAGAACGAGTCGGAATTAGCACTGGTTCTTCTAATAAAGTTTGACCGTTGCGGATGATTTTGATGCGGATATCTTTGGCATTTTCTCCTTCTTTGACGAAAGAAACTTCTGCCCGCATATTCCCAGATTCCGAGGTTTCTGTGGTTCTCGCCGGGCCGACATTCGTTGGCACTTGGGCGATGTATTGCGAGGGAACTAAGGCTGTTTGTCCCGGTTTGGCGATCGCCTGACACAAGAAAGTTGCTACTTCGGCGCGGGTAGCATTGCGCGTAGGTTCTAGCTGTTTGACGGCGGGATAATTGACCACAAGTTGTTTTTCTGTCGCGGCGGCGATCGCACTTCTGGCCAGTTCTGGAATGTTTCGCGCATCCTCAAAAGTCGCATCCAAAATCTCAGGCGCTGAGCCCGCAGGTGTATATTTCAAGCCGCTGCTTAATGCTACCAAAACCTGCCAGCGGGGAATGTTCAGAGTCGGGTTAAAAATACTGCCGCTGTAACCGGACAGAAAACCCGTCTGATAAGCTTCTCGAATTGGTTTATAACCCCAGTAGTTCGTGGGAATATCTACAAAATTGATCGGATTGCGGACGGTTTTCGCATCGGGAAAAGCCCTACGCAGCATTGCCGCAAACTCAGCGCGGCTGACTGGGCGGTTCGGGCGAAAACTGCCGTCTTCGTAGTAGCCGCTGATGATTTTTTTCTCGGCTAATTCTTCTATGCAGCCTTGGGCCCAATGATCTTTGACATCTTTAAATTTGGCTTCAGCAAATGCTGGGGCTACATTCAGGCCTGGAAACACTAAATTCCCGATGATTGTACCCAGGGCTACGACTAAAGCGATGACAGCTTGACGTTTGTGCGATCGAACCATAGAACAGCCTCCTCTACTTGCTTTCTTTGCGATCGAAACCGAAGCTAATTTTATACAATACCAGGTATTTTATCCTGTTTATGTTAACATATTCGGGACTTGCGCCTTCACAGCCACGCAGTGATTCCGATCGCAAGCGAAGCAATTTCAAACCTTGGCGATTGCTTTGCTTGGGTTCGCACTGACGCAATCAGGCAGAAATTTGTTGCCACAGGCGATCGATTGTTACAAGCTTGTAACCTTTATACAACAGCAATGGAATAATTTTATCAGCAGAAGCCGCGACATCTTCGCCGCCGCAATAACCGTCGTGAAGTACAATAATTGAACCGTTTTCTGTTTGCTGCACGACGCGACTCATAACTTTCATCACCCCCGGCCGCACCCAATCTTCCGGGACGACACTCCACATTACCGGGCGATATTCCCACTGCTGCAATAATTCTAATGTTCGCGGTATAAAAATGCCATTGGGCGGCCGCACGTCGCGGATTAATTTTGGGTCTAAATCGCAAGCTTTGCTAATAGCTTTTTGCGTGTCTTCTAAACTGTGTTTTAGTTCGTGGGTTTTGAGTTTGGCAAACGATACGTGCTGGTAACCGTGGAGACCGATCCAGTGTCCGCTATCGCACACTTCTTTGGCGATTTCTGGATGTCGGTCAACGCAAAATCCCAGCCAAAAAAAACTCGCTTTGATGTCGTATTTATCTAAAATTTTTAACAGTTGAGGTGTATGCTGCAGGTGTGGCCCGTCGTCAAATGTTAGGGCTATTTCTCGGCTGTTGATATCTCCCGTCCACAGACATCCGGGAAAAGTAGATTTGAGAATGGGATGAACGACAGGAAACAAAGGTGCTAGTGGCATTGGTTAACCTTGTTGAATGCGATCGGGTAGAAATGAAGCTGCGCTACAATAGAATAAAGTTAACTCAATCGAGGTCAATATGACAACTGCCGTTGAGATAGGAACGTTAATTGTCCGCACGCCCGGAACTTGCGGCGGTCGCCCACGAATTGCAGGAACTAGAATTACGGTAGAAAACATTGCTATTGATTTTAATGCCGGGATGACTCCACAACAAATCATTGATGAAAGACCGCATTTGACTTTAGCACAAGTTTATGCAGCGCTCACTTACTATTACGCGAACAAGGAAGCAACGGACGCGTCCATAGCAGCTTACTACGAAGAGTATGACCGTTTGGAAGCAGAATATATGGCAGGTAAGCTATCGTGAGCCGAATTTGTTTATACATGGATGAGGATATTCTCCAACGCTCGCTGATACTCGCTCTGCGAACTTCTGGTGTAGACGTGATAACTACTTCGGACGCTAAAAAGCTTAGCTGTTCAGATGAGGAACAACTCATCTGGGCCGCAGAGCAAGGGCGTGCCATATACAGTTTCAACACTAAAGATTTTTGTCGTTTGCACAGTACCTTTATGGCCGAAGATATCGGTCATGCTGGAATTATTATGGGTGTTCAACAGCGGTACTCGATTGGCGAGCAGTTGCGAGGTTTTTTTAACTTAATTGCTGCTAAGTCAGCCGAAGAAATGATCGATCAATTGGTATTTCTAGCCGAGTACATTAGATATGAATAAAAGCCTAAAATAACCGAGCGCACCGGAAACGACCAGCCTCTTTAACCCCTTTGATATAGACTCAATCTATCAGCCGCCGATCGACCTCTCTCTCAAGATCGATGCGATCGCCCTACGGTGTCCTCCTATACTAAAAACAAGCATAAATAATTGACAAATCATCAAGGAGGAACAATGACAGAGGAATATCTAGCAGAACGCACAGTTTCAGCCGTATTTAAGGAAGAAGAACAATTAGACGGCGTAATTCGGCGGTTGCTCGATCGCGGAGTGTCCCGCGACCACATCTCAGTAATGGGCAAAAACTTTCAGTCCAAAACTAAAATTGCCGGCTTTTTGACTAAAAAAGATGTAATTTTAGGTGGTCTCAGAAGCGGCGCGATTTTTGGTTCCTTATTCGGTTCTTTTTTGGGCTTGCTAACCGGCGTAGGCGTGCTGTTTATTCCCTTTGTCGGTGCAGTAGTATCGGCTGGCCCGCTGGGTGCTGTACTGTTGGGTGCAGCTAGCGGCGCGATCGCAGGTTCGGCCGGTGCGGGTTTAGTCTCCGCTTTAGTCGCTTTGGGAATGCCCGAAGAGAAAGCAACTATCTATCAAACCCGCGTTGAAGCAGGCGAATTTCTCGTGATGGCCGAAGTTGCAGCAGATAAATCGGGCGAATTTAAACTCTTGCTAGAAAGTGCCGGCGGTGAAGAAGTTTCAGTTAGCGAAATGACGCTGCCGCGCGCCGTCAAAGGTCGCTGCAACAGTCCGGCTGATTTGTCTCCAGAAGTGCGATCGCACCTGTCGGAAGCAGCTCAAAAAACCTTTATGGAATCCTACAACGCTGCATTTGACGAAAGCAACGACTCGATACAAGCGGAACACACCGCTTGGGACGCCATTCACCAGCAGTACGAAGAAGATGAAAGCGGCGTTTGGACTAAGCCTTTAGTAAAAGTCTAGTACCCGATCGCGGTTAACTAATAAAAGATAGAATGCAGCCTCTAGAACTTAGGTTTTAGAGGCTGCATTCTATTTGAGATTCTAGATTATAGATCAATACAGTTCACTTAAGAAAGATCCCCCCTAACCCCCCTTAAAAAGGGGGGGACAAGAATGCCCTCAAAGTCCCCCTTTTTAAGGGGGATTTAGGGGATCTCCGGGTGATACAAACAGTTAAGTGAACCGTATTGGATTATAGATTTGAGATTTGTGCATTGTGAAAAATTTAATTTCTATGCTATTGCATAAAGTTGCGCGATCGGGTACAATCTACAGGCTGACAATATAAAATCGGATTAGGAAATGCAAAAATACGTTTGTACAGTTTGCAATTACGTCTACGATCCAGCAGAAGGCGACCCCGACGGAGGCATAGCTCCCGGTACACCCTTTGAAGATATCCCCGACGATTGGGTATGTCCCACTTGCGGGGCGGCAAAATCCGATTTTGAACCAGAATAAGCGAGAAAAAATTTGTCCGATCGAATCCTCAAAATTACAGTCATAGGTGGCGGTGCAGCGGGTTTTTTTAGTGCAATTACCTGTGCCAAAACCTACCCGCAGGCCCGCGTGACTTTACTAGAAGCTGGCCGCCAACTTCTGGCAAAAGTTCGCATTTCTGGCGGCGGGCGCTGCAACGTCACTCATGCTTGTTTTGACCCAGGTGTTTTAGTGCAGAATTACCCCAGAGGAGGGAAAGCTCTGCGCGGTGCTTTTACTCGATTTCAACCCCGCGATACTGTTGATTGGTTCGCTAGTCACGGTGTGAAGTTGAAAACAGAAGAAGACGGGCGAATGTTTCCGACCACCGACGATTCGGGGACAATTGTTAACTGTTTGATCCGGGCTGCTGAGGATGCAGGCGTAAAAATTCGCACGGGTGATGCAGTCGTTTCAGTAAAGAAATTAACCGGGAATACCGCAGCAGAGGGCGGCTGGGAAGGTGCGGCACCTGGGTTTACAATTGAGTTGAAATCGGGGGAAGAGTTGAAGTCCGATCGCATTTTGCTCGCTACGGGTAGCAATCCGTCGGGTTTTAAGTGGGCAAAAGAGTTAGGTAATACTGTAGAAGTTCCTGTTCCTTCTCTATTTACTTTTAATATTGCTGATGGCAGAATCAAAGATTTAGCCGGAGTTTCTGTTCCGAATGCTAAGGTAAAATTACCTGGGGCAAAATTAGAACAAAGCGGGCCTTTGTTAATTACTCACTGGGGTGTCAGCGGGCCTGCTGTACTCAAACTTTCGGCTTGGGGTGCGAGATTTTTGCACGATCGCCATTATCGAACATCTGTGCTGATTAATTGGCTTCCCCAGTACAATGGGGAGGTTTTGCGGCAGCAACTGGTAGCGGTTAAATCGCAGTTGTCGCACCGCTTGATCGTCTCTAGCTGTCCGTTTCCGATGCCGCGCCGTCTCTGGGAGCGTTTGACAAGTTCGATCGGCATTGACGAGCAAAAACGCTGGGCTGATTTATCCAACAAAGCCCTCGATCGCCTCTTGCTAGAGCTCGTCCAAGGCGAATATCAGATTTCAGGAAAGGGCGCATTTAAGGAAGAATTCGTCACTTGTGGCGGTGTCAACCTCAAAGAAGTTGATTTCAAGACAATGGAAAGCCGCCGCTGTCCCGGACTTTTCTTTGCTGGCGAAATCTTGGATATTGACGGCGTGACGGGTGGTTTTAACTTCCAAAGTGCTTGGACTACGGCGTGGTTGGCTGGGATCGCGATCGGTAAATAGACCTCTTGCGTAAATATTTGATGAATACGAAAACCGCAGATTCAAGGCAGATAAACGCAGATAAACGCAGATAATTTCAAGATGATTTGGGAATGAGTGCAATCTTGTCTAATGAACGGGCGAACTACTGGCAACCATTAAATTTTGCGTTTGAGGATGAGTAAGGTGATATCATCAAACTGCTTCTGTTCGCCGATAAAATTGTGGACATCTGCGATCGCTG
>ENA-ORBV01001402-ORBV01001402.1-microbial-mat-metagenome-genome-assembly--contig:-NODE-1402-length-53798-cov-7.065486_pt1 | contig 53798 bp, 42 predicted proteins | sample MGYA00237777_ERZ505514 | MGnify/ENA primary metagenome ERZ505514 (study PRJEB26160, sample SAMN06269048) | microbial mat metagenome | isolation source: Oligotrophic lake microbial mat | place... | reverse complement strand
CCACCGCGTTCATGATCTTGAGCGCGCGCAGGCGGCGTTCTTTGTCGTCGAACTGCGAGACGAGGGCGCTGCGCAGGCGCGCGCGCCCGAGCAGGAAGAAGAACAAAGTGCCGAAGAAGATCATGATCTGGCCGATTGCTGGCGTCACGAAGGTCAGCGCCGGCGTCACGAAGTTGACGACGACGATTGTCTCGCTCAGTTGGCCATAGCGGTCGATCCGCCCGATCCGCTGCTCGATCCGCATCGGATTCCAGGGGAGGTCGTAGTTGACGATGAGGTCGCAAAACTGGAAATCGAGCCCTTCACAGCCTACCTCGGACGAGAGCAGCACGTCGATGGCGTCGGGATTATCCTTGGGCAGTGAAAATCGCTGGCGCAGACTCGCCCGTTCATCGTCCGGAACGTCGCCGTGGATCAGACCGAGTCGCAATCCCGCGATGCGGCTGTGGCGAGCGAGGTAGGCCAGAGTGTGGCGGAAGGTGCTGAAGACCAGAGCCTTGTTGTTGGGCAGCTTTCCCTTGTCGTAGAGAACCTTCAGGAACGCCACGACCTTGGGGTCGTGTGGGTCGAGCCGAGCCGCTTGTTGCACGATGTTCTCGACATCCGCCCGAATGTGCTCAAGGAACGCCGGATCACCGATTGGTTCGTCACTGCCGTCGCTGGCTTCCAGAACTTCGAGTTGATCGACTTTGCCCGACAGCATTTCAGACAGCATCGGCGCGAGACCGTAGAGGCAACTGGCCGCCTGTCGTCGAACCGTCGTCATCATGAACTTCACGTTCTGCTGACCGTGGCTCCGGGCCAGGATGCGTTCGATCACTTGCAGTAGTCTGTCATGCAGGCAGCGCTGCTCGGAAGTGAACTCGACTGTGAGTGTTTCGACACTGCGTGTGGTGAACGATCCGATGTCCCGCCGCCGCGTTCGGCTGATAAGCGGGCTGAACGTGTAGAGTTCTTCAACGGAGCGCGTGAGACCAACCCGGTCGACGTCTGGCCACCCCATGTGTTGGCTTCGTTTGGCAGTTGGGATGATGTGCCCGACGTGAAAGAGTTGCGCCGTACCCAGGGCACGGATCTCCCGAGAAAAGAAATGAATTGAGCCTCTTTGCGCTGGAATCGAGCGTGATCATTCATGCTTTTTAAGGTAAAGGCCGGGTAGGAGCGCGGCTGAGTTCGGTAACGCCGAATCAGCTCGCGATTCCGGCCATCGTGCTGTACGAAGTGGAGCGCGGCGTCATGAAGAGCCAAAATGAGGCTCGTCGCCGGCAACAGCTGAACGATCTGGTGGCGATATGCCGCCTTTTGATTTTCGATGATCAAGCGGCGAGGATGGCGGCGAGCATCCAGGTGCAGCTTGAGAGGGACCGAATGCAGATCGGCCCTTTGGAAACCCTGATCGCCGCCACGGCGATGGCCCATGGCGCAGTCTTGGTGACGAACAACGTTCGCGAATTCGGACGCGTTCCGGGTTTGATCGTCGAGGATTGGCGTTAGCTTAGGCCCTTTGGCAACGCGGACAAAAATGGGTGCCGCGTTGGGTGACCACGATGCGTTCGATGGCTTTGCCGCAAACCACGCAAGGCTCGCCCGTCTTCCGATAAACACGGTGGAAGTTTTGGAAAGTGCCACGTTCGCCATTGCCGTCGACGTAGTCCGAAATGGAGGAGCCGCCCAGGGCGATCGCCTCGTCGAGCACTTCGCGGATCGCGGCGTGCAGGCGTTCGAGCTTGGGGCGGCTGAGGTCAGCGCACACGGCGAGCGGATGCAATCGCGCCCGGAAAAGTGCCTCGTCGACGTAGATGTTGCCCAGGCCGCGGAGGAATTGCTGGTCGAGCAACAAGGTCTTCAAGCGCGCGCGGCGTCCGGCGAAGAGATTCGCGAAGCCGGGGAAGGGGACTTCGAGCGGATCGGGCCCCTGGCTGGGGTAGATCTGCACCCAGGTGATGCGGCCGAAGCGGCGGATGTCGTCGTAGAGCAGTGTTCCCTGGTCGAGGACGAACTCGGCGCGGGTGTAGGGCGTGCGCGCGCCGTCGAAGAGCAGTTTGCCGGTCATCCGCAGGTGCACCAGCAACAGGCCTTGGTCGAAGCGCAGGCTGATGTACTTGCCGTAGCGGCTGACTTCGCGAATGGTCTGCCCGATGACCGCGGCCGGGGTGAGCTTGGGGTCTCCGGTGGCGGCCACGATGGTGCGGCCCGTGAGGCGCGGGCGGAGCGTGCGGACGACGGTTTCGACCTCGGGTAGTTCAGGCATTTGGCAGTTCAGGCATCTGGCAGTTCAGGCATCTGGTAATTCAGACTCGGGCCACTCGATCAGGACGTTGCCGTTGCTGAGGGTGACGGGGTAGGTGGTGAGTCGGCATTGGGGATTACGGTCGTGCTGGCCGGTGACGCAATCGAATTCCCAGGCGTGCCAGGGGCAAACCAGCATCCGGCCCTGCAAGGCGCCGTGGGCCAAAGGGCCGCCGAGGTGGGGGCAGACGCCGTCCAGGGCGTAGACTTGGTCCGCCACCCGGCAGAGCACCAAATCGCGCCCGTCCACGCGGACCGGGTGGGGTTGGCCAAGGGAAATTCGATTGAGGGAAGCGATCGAGATCAGCGGCACGCGTTCTCATTTACCGTAGCAGAACCGACTTGTGCGATACTGAAGGGGATATGGCGATCCCGAATTTAAAGCGTTACCGCATCACCGGCCCCGAAGGCGTCGAAGCCTCCGTGATGGCCGTTTTACCGAAGAATGCTGATGTTGCTTCTTACCTTACGGAAGTCTCGGCCCGGTTTGACTGGAAGGCTTACAGCGAAATGCAGGCCAAGCAGTTCAAGGTCCGCGTCGGTCAACAGAAACAGAAAAAGGGCAAGTAAGTTTCCCTTTCCGCGTCGCGAGAGCCGGCCCTCAAGGGGCCGGCTCTTTGCATTTAAGGCAGCCGGGCTTTCAAAGTGCGCAATGCGCGTAAGGCTTCGGCGGCGACTTCAGGGTCACTCTCTTTACTCATCGCCTGCAGGATCGGCAAGCTAGAGGCATCGCCACTGATGGCCATCACTTGGGCGAGCCCTGTGCGTTCGTCGCGCGTGGTGGGCGGTGTGGCCTGGCTGAGCCCACGGTGCAGCGCGTACAGGACATGGACGTCGCGGGCGGCTTCGATCAGGAAGGGCTGTGCCACGCCGCGATAGGCCTTCGAGTTCAGATGGCTGATCAGGTAGCGTAGGGGGCTGAATTCGGCGAGTTCCACTTTGCCGTGCAGCACCAGGGCGAAGGCGAGCGAAAGGCGCGGGTTCGTTTTGCGTTCCTCGGCAAAGGCCTTTTCGAGCAAGGCCAAGTCGGCTTCCTGGCGCAAGCGGCCAACGCCTTCGGCTGCGGCGGCACGCAGGCCATCGTCTTTGTCGGCGAGAAAGCGGGTGAGCAGGGACCGGGAACTTGCGTCGGCCAACATGCCGATGGCCGACAGGGCGGCGCGCTTCACTTTCACCGAACGATCGCGGTCCATTAGCACGGTAAGGTCGCGCAGGGCTTCTTTGTTGCCCAAGGTGCCGGAGGTCTCGATGGCTTTCACCTGGATGCGCTCGTTGAGGTCGCGTAACAGAAAGGCTATGCCGGCGGCGGCGCTGGGGTCGTTGATCTTCTGGATGGCGGTGAGTGACTCGTACATCAACAGGTCGTCTTTGGAGCGCAGTACGGAAATCAGCACGGGCAGAGCCGCGCGGCCCCGCAGGATGCCCAGGGCGCGGCAGGCATTGGCGCGCGCTGCGATGGCCGTACCTTTCTGCGCTACTGTGCCGAGGGCGGCGATGACGTCCTCACGCGGTTGGACAAAGGCGGGCACGAGGTCGGTACTTTCGTTATCGCCGAAACGACCTTGGATGGCGGAACCGGCGCGCTTGATTCTTGCAGAAAGGCCGGTTTTGAGGTAGCCGGGCAAATAGAAATTGACGAGGCCGTCGGTGGCGCGAATCTGGATTTCGGGGTCCGGGTCGGCGAGCGCCTTCACGAGGGGATCGAGGCTTCGGGGACCGCCGATGTCGGCCAGCGCCCGGACCACTTCCACGCGGACCGGGATGTTGGCATCGTCATAGAGCGTCACCAACTGAGGGATGGCGTCGGAGCCTTGTTTACCAAGGTCATGTGCCAGCTTGATGCGGTCGCGCGAGGATTCGACCACCGGGTCCGAGTTGAGGGCCCGCGGCGGCGGCAGTTCCTTGCGCGTCGAAGTTTGCCCCGCCGGTATTGATTGTTGGGCCAACAGGACGATCGCGATCCAAAGGGTCATATTTTCAATGACGTCAGCGGGCGAACTCGAGTTGCACTTTGTGCGGGATCAACCCGGCTTCGAAACCCCGGTCGAGCAGCAGTTGGGCCGCCAAGGGAACGCGCGGGCCGCAATCCACCGTGTAGTGGTTGACATACATGCCAACGAACTTGTCGGCGAGCGACGGCTCAAGATCCCGGGCGAAGTGCATGGAATACTCGAGCGCGGCCTCGCGGTTGGCCAGAGAATACTCAATGCTCTCGCGCATCAGACGGCAGCATTCCGAGCGCACATTGGCCGGCAAGTCGCGCCGCAGGGCGTTGGCGCCCAAGGGCAGCGGAAAGCCCGTCTCTTTCTTCCACCAGACGCCGAGGTCGACGATGCGGTGGAAGCCGGACTTGGCGTAGGTAAGTTGACCTTCGTGAATGATCAGGCCGGCGTCGACGACGCCATCCTGGACGGCGTCTAGGATCTTGTCGAAGGGGAGGACTACGGCCTCAAAGTCTGGCTGAAAGAGCCGGCAGGTGAGGTAGGCGGTGGTCATTTTGCCCGGGACGGCGATCCGCTTGCCCTTGAGGTCCGCCGGGGCGATCGGATGGCGCGAGACGAGCATGGGGCCATAGTCGTCGCCGATGCTCGACCCGGCGGCCATCAGAAAATACTTGTCGGCCACGTAAGGATAGGCGTGGTAGGAGATGGCGGTTAACTCGTAGGCGCCTTTCAGCGCCTGCTGATTGAGGGTTTCGATGTCGCTAAGCAGATGCTTGACGACCACGAGATCGGAGCGGATCTTCCGCGTCGCCAAGGCATAAAACATGAAGGCGTCATCGGAGTCCGGACTATGAGCACAGACAATCTCTAAAGGGGCGTTTTCAGGTGAAGGCATGAGGGCGGAAGATGTACTCCTCCTAATTCAGTCTAACAGGCTAGTGGCGGCAAATTGCCTCGAGCTCTTCGTGGAGAGCGTTCAAGCAAGTGTTCAGGCGAATGAACTGCTCTGGAGCGGTCGACAGGTCACCCTTGCGGCCGGCGAGTTCGAGAGCCAGGGCGGATTCGACGACGCTATCGGCGCCAAAGTTCGATACCGCGCCCTTAAGCGTATGCGCGCCACGCTCCACTCCACGGGGGTCGCCCACGGCCAAGGCCTGTTCGATTTCCGCCACGGAATTGGGATAGTCGTCAAGGAAGAGCTGCGCCACTTCTTCCAGCAACTCCTGGTCGCCGCCCACACGGTCGAGCGCCAAGGCTAGATTCAGTAAGCTGAGATTGTTGTTCACGTCGTGCTGCCTTCTCCCTTATTATCGGGGGAGAACCCGAAAAAGTTGAATGAAAAAATCACCTGATCCCACACTCTTCTCGTACGAAGTACCCCTGACGGGCTCTTATCTGCTTCATTATAATAAAGATTCTCCATTTATTGCCGTAGCATTACACGGCTACGGCCAGAGCGCCGAAGTGATCGGCACCTACGCCCGGCGGTTATTGGGGCCGGCGCCGGCGATTGCCGCCGTACAGGGGCCCCATCCGCATTATCTTGAAAGCCTGCCGACGGCGAGCATTGGCTATAACTGGGGCACGACGGCCGATTGGCCCGGTGCGATCGCGCTGCACCACCAGATCCTGCTGTCGGTGCTGGCTCAGTTGCCGCCTTTGCCCGTACTGCTGTTGGGCTTTTCGCAGCCCGTGGGCCTCAATTACCGCTTTCTGGCCACCCACCCCGGCTTGGTGCGGGCGACGCTGGGCCTCTGCGGCGGGGTGCCCAAGGAGTGGTCGCCGCCGGAGAAGATCCTCACGCCGATCCTGCACATCGCCCGGGATCAGGACGAATTCTTCCCCGCCGCCACCGCCGTGGGCTTTGAAGCGCGTCTGAGGGAAGTGGCCGATGATGTCGAGTTTCAGCTAATTCCAGGCCAGCACCGCTTCCCGTCGGACGGGCGGCGACTGATCCGGCCGTGGATTCAGCGGCTATTCGATCACGATGTGGGGATGGATCCAGTACTGGTTGATACTCTAGTGACTTGATCGACATTATGATGTAGTGATAGACTCAGGTTCTCTGATGTCGCTATCGCATCTCCGTTCCATCGAAGCCGAGGCCATTCACATCTTGCGCGAGACCGCCGCGCAGTTTGCCAAGCCCGTGCTCCTCTATTCCATCGGCAAGGACTCGTCTGTCCTGCTGCACCTCGCTCGCAAAGCCTTCCACCCCGGACTGATTCCCTTTCCGCTGCTGCACATCGACACCACCTACGAGTATCCGGAGATGATCGAGTTTCGGGATGAATTCACCAAGGAGATCGGCGCGCAGTTGCTGGTCTATACCAACGACGCGGCCATCGCCGAGGGGACGAATCCTTATTCGCTCGGCACGTCGAAGTGCTGCGGCCTGCTGCGGACGAAGGCAGTGGTGGACGGCTTAAAGCACCATGGCTTCGACGCGGCTTTGGGTGGCGCGCGGCGGGACGAGGAGAAATCGCGGGCCAAGGAACGCGTCTTTTCCTTCCGCGACTCGAACGGCCACTGGGACCCGAAGAATCAGCGCCCCGAACTTTGGAACATCTACAACGGCCGGGTGGACAAAGGAGAATCGATCCGGGTGTTCCCGCTTTCGAACTGGACCGAGTTCGACATCTGGGCCTACATTGAGCTTGAAAATATTCGGCTGGTGCCGCTCTACTTCGCGAAGGAGCGCCCGGTGCTGGAGCGCGGCGGCACGCTGATTCCTTACGAAGCGAACGTGCGGCTGCTGCCGGGCGAAGAGCCCAAGATGTTGAAGATACGGATGCGGTCGCTGGGATGCACGCCCTGCAGTGGCGCCATTCGTTCGGATGCCGATACGGTGAGCAAGATTATCGAGGAGTTATTTGTCTTCCGGCGTTCGGAGCGCGAGAACCGGGTGATCGATCACGATCAGGATGGATCGATGGAGCTGAAAAAGCGGGAAGGGTATTTCTAACATGGCCTTACCGCTCACCCACTTTACGCAAAACACGAGCGAGCGCACGCTATTGCGCTTTTCTACCGCGGGCAGCGTCGATGACGGAAAGAGCACGTTGATTGGCCGGCTGCTAGTGGAAACCAAGGGCGCTTTTGAGGATCAGATTGAAGCTGTCCGGGCGAGCAAAGTAAATCGCTCGGGGCGCGAGCTCGATTTTTCGCTACTTACCGATGGACTTACGGCGGAACGCGAGCAAGGCATCACCATCGATGTCGCTTATCGCTATTTCTCGACGCCGAAGCGGAAATTCATTGTGGCCGATACTCCGGGCCATGAACAATATACCCGCAACATGGCGACGGGCGCCTCGACGGCCGATGTCGCGGTAATTCTGATTGACGCGCGCAAGGGTGTACTCGAACAATCGCGCCGGCATGCTTATATCTCAGCGCTGTTGGGCATTCGCCATCTGGCTATCGCCATTAACAAGATGGACCTGGTGGATTTCTCGCCTACGGTCTACGAAGCAATTGTCTCCGAGTTCCGTTCGTTGAGTCCGCATTTGCGCGGCGCTGCGCTGCACTTTATTCCTTTGAGCGCGCTCGATGGCGACAATGTGGTGGGCCGTAGTGAGCGAACGCCGTGGTACACGGGGCCTACCTTACTCGAGTTTTTAGAAAACGTGGAGATTGCGGCAGCGGCAAATGAGAGCTTCCGCTTTCCGGTGCAGTTAGTGATTCGCCCGCACCTCGATTTCCGGGGTTTTGCCGGGCAGATTGCCACGGGACGGGTCCGGGTAGGTGACCGCGTGACAGTACTACCTAGCGCGCGCACGACGAAGATCGAGCGCATTGTTACCTTCGATGGTGACCTTGAAGAAGCGATCGCGCCGATGTCGGTGACGCTGGTGCTGGCCGATGAAGTTGACGTCAGCCGCGGCAATCAAATTGTTCATACAGGCTCCGAAAGCACCGTCACCCGAGAGTTTGCCGCGATGATGGTGTGGATGTCCGCCGAGCCGCTGGTGCTGGGGCATTCTTACTTATTGCGCCATGGTCCGCAACAAGTGCAGGCCCGTGTGGTGGGTATCGACCATCGCGTGGACGTGGCCAATTATGCCCCGCTGGCCGTAGAAACTCTGCAAATTAACGACATAGCCCGCGTCCGCGTGGAAACGGCGCAACCTTTGCACGCCGACCTGTATCAAAACAATCGGGTGACGGGCGCCTTGATTCTGGTAGACCCGCTCACCAACCTGACGCTGGCCGCAGGCATGATTGAGGAAATGACCTCGGCGCGACGGTCCGGAGGCGCCAGGGAGCAGTTCCGCAGCGGACCGGTGACCCTGGCCGAACGGATTATCGCGCATGGCCACCGGCCGGCGTGGATCGAGCATGACAACGAATCGGCGGCCGTGGCGCTCGAGCGGCGTTTGTTCGAGCGCGGCGTCCATGTGCTGCGGCTGGATTCTCCGGTGCCCGAGTTATTGGAGGCCGGCTATATCGTGATTTCGCGCGCCACGCTGATGGGTCATCCTCATTCGGCCCTCACACTGCGCGAAGTGGACCGGACCTTACAGGAACTCGAAAGCCGCGGCGTGATTACTCCGCAAGAAGTGCAGGACCAAGGAGAGGGGATTTAGAGATGGCGGACATTCTTTCGACAGCCCAGTCGCTGGTGGAGCAGACCGTACGCGACTTCAAAGGCGAATACTGTTACACGTGCAGCTTCCAGGTGGAAGACGTGGTGCTACTGCACTTACTCAAGAACGTCGACCCCGAAGTGCCGGTGCTCTTTCTCGAAACTGGCTATCACTTTCCCGAAACCTTGGCCTATCGCGATCAGGTGGCGAGCGACTGGAAATTGAACTTAGTGAATATTATGCCGCCCGCCGAGGCACCGGCGGAACTCTACAAGACCGATCCGGCCGCCTGCTGCAACTGGCGCAAGGTGAAAGGGCTGATGGCCGGCTTGGACAATTACAACGCCTGGGTAACTGGTTTGCGCCGCGAGCAGTCGCCGACGCGGGCCAACTTACAATACGTGGAGCCGCACAAGCTACCTTCCGGCCGGCAGATCCAGAAGGTTTCGCCGCTGGCCGAATGGACCTGGAAAGATGTGCAGGCCTACGCCACCATCAACAGCCTTCCGGAACTGTCTCTGTATGCGCAAGGCTACACCAGCATCGGCTGCGCGCCTTGCACCCAAAAGCCGCTCGATCCGGACAACCTGCGTTCGGGACGTTGGGGCGGAAACAAGCTCGAATGCGGTATCCACACCGCGACGGAGAAATAACGTGCTGACGGCCCTTATCGGGCTCCTGATCGGGTTAGCAGTCGGGCTCACCGGAGTAGGCGGCGGCACACTGACCGTGCCGGCACTGATCATTGCCTTAGGTATGCCAGCGGCCGAAGCCGTTGGCACGGCGTTACTGTTCGTCACCGCGACTAAAGTCTTCGCGACACCCGTTTATTGGTTCCGTGGCCAGATCGACTTTCCGGTATTGAAGCGGCTTCTACTGGGTGGGTTGCCAGGCGTGTTGGGCGGGGCTTTTTTCTTGGCCAAAATGAACACCGAGCGACTCACGCCGTTGATTCTCGCCATCGTCGGTCTGACGATCGTTTCGCTTGCCACGGTAAGTCTGGTGAAGCTTTTCCGCAAACCTCCGGTCGGCGTCCATCGGCCGCAATGGCTTACTTGGCTGGCCCTGCCCATCGGGGTGGAAGTCGGGTTCTCCTCGGCGGGCGCGGGCGCGCTGGGTAGCTTACTGTTGCAAAGCTGCGCCAAGATCGAACCGGCGGTGATCATCGGCACCGACTTACTCTTCGGCCTGATTCTTTCGGCCGCCGGGGGCGCTTTTCATCTCTCCACGGGGACTTACAACGGACCGGTGCTCGCTTACTTGGCTCCCGCCGGCATTGTCGGCGCTTTGATCGGAGCCTCGCTAGGAACTAAGTTACCCGCCCGCCCGTTACGCGCGACGTTGAATATCACGCTGGTGATTGTGGGCGGCAACTTATGCTGGAAGGGCTTGCGACTGTTGTTTTAGTGCGCTGACCGCTTGATTCGTTGACTTTCGCAGCATCTGGCAGAAACTGATGGAGTTGCCATTATCCAGTGTGACCCGCACTTGACGCGGCAGGCTAGGGTGACCGGTGGCCTAGGGCGGTTAAAGCACTAAAAAGTACTAATTCACCCCACAGCTCACGCTGTGGGCTAGTGCGATCCTAGCCTTGGGCCTTTCGGCCCCTGGCCTTGGTTACCTGACGAAGGCGCGTTTGTAATTCCAGCCGCAGTTTGGCGTGTTTGTCGCTCTTACCCAGGTTTTGCATCTCCCGGGGATCGGTCTGATAGTCATAAAGTTCGACGCCCTCCTCACCGTTATCCCACTCGGTGTAGCGATAGCGCTCCGTACGCAGGCTATAGCCTTGGAGCGAATCGGCCACCCCCTTGCGGTTGCGGGACATCTGGCTGAGGGCGGGCCGATCCCACTTGGCTTGGGGATTCTGTAGCAAAGGACGCAGGCTTTTGCCTTGTAAGTTGGCCGGTACTTGGGCAAAGCCGCAGAGATCGGCTAAGGTGGGGTAAAGGTCAAGTAACTCGACGGTGCGGGGGCAGCCTTTGTTTTTCGCGGTTACTCCCGGGCCAGCCATCAACAAAGGCACGCGCGTCGCGGCCTCGAAGATGGTCTGCTTCATCCATTGGCCGTGTTCGCCGATGCCATAACCGTGGTCGGACCAGAAGACGATGATGGTATTTTCGGTGAGCCCCAGGCGGTCGAGCGCGTCGAGTAACTTGCCGACATTGGCATCGACAAAGGAGATCGCCGCGTAGTAAGCCTGCAGGGCTTCCTGTTGTTGGCGGCGAGTCATGTTCCAGTTACCGGGTTTGGTCCAATAAGCCCAGGGTGGCGCGATGGTATCTTCGCCTTCGGTGTAGGGGATGGGCTCGAGTTTTTCCGGCGGATACAAATCAAAGTATTTCTGGGGCGAGATATATGGGCAGTGGGGACGGTAGAAGCCGGCGGCGAGGAAGAATGGCGCGTCCTTGTGCTGCTCAATCAACTTGATGGTTTCGCTGGCGACCAAGCCATCGGTATGCTCTTCATCCGGTGCCGGCGACGCATAGAAACCAATCGTGGAGCCGAGGTTCTTTCGCTCCGGCGTATGGATGGTGAGTTTCGGCTCTTCGGCCTTGTCGATGCCCTTGGGGTTCACCCGGTGCTGCCAACTGGGTGCGTCGTCGAGACCGTCGGTGCCGATCTGGCCGGGGTTGCCGTAGTGATAGATCTTACCCACGCGGGCGGTGAAGTAGCCATTCTTTTGCGCACATTGGGCCAGGGTGACCACGTCGGGCAGGGTGGACCGGAAGTGCTTCACCAAGTCGTAGACGCCGGTGGTGTCCGGCCCGAGGCCGGTCATCAACGAACTGCGCGACGGGCTGCAGAGGGCGAACTGGGTGTAAGCACGGTCGAAGCGTACGCCGCGCGCGGCAAGCCGGTCGAGATTCGGCGTTTTGACGACGGGATGCCCATAGCAAGCCAGGGCGTTGTTCATGTCGTCGGTGGCGATGAAGAGGACATTGGGGCGCCGCGGCTTTTGGGCCAGGGCGGCGGAGGCGGTGAAGAGAAAACTACGGCGGCTGAGCACGCGAGTAGCTTATCGCAATCTACTTGGCTTTTGCGGCGAGCTCGCGCAGTAGCCCGGCAGTGGCTTTGGCGCCGCGGCTTTCGGCCGTGCCGAGCGGCGTAGTGCCCCGGGCGTCTTTGGCGTCGAGCTTGGCGCCATGGTCCACCAGATAACGCACGACATCGTCGCCGGCACGGGAGGCGGCCAAGTGCAGGGCGGTGATGCCGCGGTCGGTAGCTTGGTTCACGTTGGCGCCGGCTTCCACCAGCGCGCTCACCACGCCCAACTGGGCATTGGCGAGTTTGGGAAAGAGCTGATTGTTCACCTGAAAGTTGCCGAAGGCGGCGGGCAGCAGGGGTGTGGCGCCGTCGGCGGTGGCGAGGTTGGGGTCGGCGCCGCCTTTCAGCAAAGCGCGCACGACTGATTCGTTGCCGGTTTCGGCCGCTTCGAAGAGGGGCGTGGCGAGGTCCCGTCCGTAGGTGAAGCGGCGGGCAGGGTTGGGCTCGAGTGACGGCTTCAACTGAGCGTTGACGGGCGCGCCTTTGGCGATCAGAAGAGCCACCAGGTCGGCTTTGCCGCTGCGGGCGGCGAGATGCAGGATGGTGGTGCCCTTCTGATCCTGCGATTTCACGTTGGCCCCGGCTTCAATCAGCCGGATGGCGGCATCGGCGTGGCCATAGTTGGCGGCGAGGAAGAGGCCATCGCGGCCATCGGGGTTGGCTGCGCTGACGGCGGCGCCGGCCGTTAGGAGTTCGTTGACGGCGGCGGTTTGGCCTTGGCGCGCGGCCATCATCAGTGCGGTAGAGCCGGCCTTCGAACGCACTTCTAGTTCTGCGCCGGCCTTCACGAGGCTGCGCAGAATCTCCAGGCGGCCTTCGGAGGCGGCCCACATCAACGCCGACTGGCCGAGCCGAGTCTCTTGCGGCTTCAGGTCGGCGCCCGCAGCCAGCAAGACATCGACCGCCTTGGCGCTGCCGCCGCGCACGGCCGTCATCAGCACGGTTTCGCCATTCCAGCGCGCCGAATTCGGATCGGCCCCGGCGGCGATCAGCCTTTCGACGATGGCCGCGTGGCCACCAGAGGCGGCCAAGCTCAAAGGGGTGTCGCCGTTCTCGGTCTTTTTCTTGGCATTGGCGCCGGCAATGAGCAATAACTCGACCACCGGGGCATGGCCTTCGAAAGCCGCCCAGCAAAGCGCGGTGGTGCCGTCGGGCAACGATTCCTCCACCGCCAGCTTTTTCGCCAGCAGCAATTTCACCTTGGCCGCGTCGCCTTCGCGGGCTGCGTCGATCAGACCGGAGGGTAATTCCACCGCAAAGAGCGAAATAGTCGTGAGAAGAATAACCAGCAGCCTACATGCGAACGTCATCACTATTAAGATAGTGCAAGTGCGATGAAACGTTACCTTTTCTATTTCGTGGGCCTCGGACTGGCCGCCCAAACTCCTTCCGCGACGCCAGCGGCGGACGAGTTTTCGTCTTCCATTCGCCCATTTCTGACGCGCAATTGCCAAGGCTGCCACAACGCGAAGAACAAAACCGGTGGCTTGGCCGTCGATCAACTCACTTCGGCCGCCACCCTCACCACCCACGCCGACGAGTGGGAAAAGATTCTGCGCAAGGTAAAGACGGGCGAAATGCCGCCGGTGGGCTTCCCGAAACCGGCGCCTGCCATTGCTTCGCGCTTCACCGCTTGGGCCGAGACCGAACTCGACCGTCTGGCGGCCCAACGGCCGGACCCGGGCCGCGTCACCGCGCATCGCCTGAATCGCACCGAGTACAACAACGCGGTGCGCGATCTCCTCGCCGTCGATTTTACGCCCGCCGATGACTTCCCGGCTGACGATGCTGGCTACGGCTTCGATAACATCGCTGACGTGCTCTCGCTGCCGCCGCTGTTGATGGAGAAGTATCTAAGCGCAGCCGGCAAGGTATCTCGGCAGGCCTTGGGCTTGGTGAAGATTTCGCCCGCGCTCGACAAATACACTACCGACCGCCGGCGCTCCCAACGCGTGCGGATCAGCGATGACCTGCCCTTCGGTACCCGCGGCGGACTGATCGTGAAGCATCGCTTCCCGGCCGATGGCGATTATCTGATGCGGATTCGGTTGTCGGGGCAATTCGATAAGTCGATTCCCGCGCCGCTGCTCGACCTGCGGCTCGATGGCGTGCGCCTTAAACTTTTCGAGACGCCGATCAGCATGGAAGAAGAAGAGGAAGAGAAACGCCGCTTCGAGTTGCGCGTGCCCGTGACGGCGGGGCGGCATGAGGTGGCGGTGACATTCCTGGAAGAGACCTGGAAGACCGAGGACGTCGCGCCGAAGCTGCTGAATGTTGATTTTGTCGAGATTGGCGGGCCTTTCAACCCGAAGCCGAACTTGAACAGCCCCAGCCGCCAGCGCATCTTCACTTGCCGCGAACAGACTGAGGCGTGCGCGCAGACGATCCTCTCCGGCTTGGCGCGCAAGGCCTACCGCCGTCCGGTAACGATCACCGAAAACGCGGCATTGATGCGCTTTTTCCGCATGGGCCGTCAGGACGGTGGCACGTTCGACGCGGGAGTGCAATTGGCCTTGAAGAGCATGTTGGTGTCGCCGAATTTCCTCTTCCGCATGGAACAGGCGGGCCTGCCGGCGAAGGTGGGCGAAATGTCGGTGGAACGAGTAACGGATCTGGACCTTGCCTCGCGCTTGAGTTTCTTCCTCTGGAGCAGCCTTCCGGACAATGAGTTACTTACTTTAGCCACGCAGAAGAAACTACGTGAGCCTGCCGTGCTGCGCGCGCAGGTGAAGCGGATGCTGGCCGATAGTAAGTCCCGCGCGTTGGTAAGTAACTTTGCCGGGCAATGGCTGCACTTACGCAATTTGAGCCAGATTAAGCCCGACCCCGATAAGTTCCCCGAATTCGATCCCGAGTTGCGCGAAAGCCTGGGGCGCGAGACGGAGTTATTCTTCGAAGCCGTGATGCGGGAGGATCGAAGCGTAGTCGATTTTCTCGATGGCCCGTTCAGTTACTTAAATGAGCGGCTGGCCAAGTACTATGGCATTAAAGGCGTGGAAGGTTCGCGCTTCCGGCGCGTAGCACTTACCGGTGATCAACGCAGCGGCGTGCTGACGCAAGGCAGTATCCTTACCGTATCGTCCTACCCGACGCGGACGTCGCCGGTGATTCGCGGCAAGTGGATCCTTGAGAATTTCCTGGCCGCGCCTCCGCCTCCTCCTCCGCCGAACGTGCCGGAACTCAAGACCGAAGAGATCGGCGCCACGGCGTCCATGCGGCAGCAACTCGAACAGCATCGGGCCAACCCGGCTTGCGCTTCCTGCCATGCGCGCATGGACGTGATTGGCTTTTCTCTCGAGAATTACGACGCCATTGGGCGCTGGCGCACGCAGGACGGCAAGTTCCCCATCGACGCTTCGGGCACCCTCAATGGCGTCCAACTGAATGGCCCGGCCGACCTGAAGGCGCTGCTGCGGTCGCGGCAGGATGAGTTCATCGGCTGCCTGACCGAGAAGCTTCTCACTTATGGCCTGGGCCGAGGTCTGGAACGCGCCGATAAGCCCGTAGTAAGATCAATTAGCCGGAATCTGGCTCGCGACGACTATCGTTTCTCGAGCTTGGTGATGGGAATCGTCGAGAGTCTGCCGTTCCAAATGCGGCGGGCACCGGCTCCGAAGGGCCCAACGGCCGTAAAAATAGCGTCAGCGAGGTAAGCCATGTTTATCACCCGTAAGTCACTTGATCGTCGGACCCTGTTGCGGGGCCTAGGCCTGGGAATCGCGCTGCCGATGCTCGACGCGATGACGCCTGCCTTTGCCGCTGCGCCGGCCAAAGCCGCGGCTGCCGCGCCACGCCGCCTCGCTTTCTGCTACGTCCCCAATGGCATCATCATGCCCGCTTGGACGCCCGCCACGGCCGGTAAGGACTATGAACTTTCCCGCGTGATGCAACCGCTGGCTGCCTATCGCGAAAAGATGCTGGTGCTCTCCGGCTTGGCGCACAAGAACGGCCAAGCCCTAGGCGATGGCCCCGGTGACCATGCCCGCGCCGCTGCTTCGTTCCTGACGGGCGTGCACCCCAAGAAGACCGAAGGCGCTGATATTCTGCTGGGCCCGTCGGTCGACCAGGTGGCCGCCGAGGCGATCGGCAAGCACACGCGCTTCGCCTCCCTGGAACTGGGCCTTGAAAGCTCTGGCATGGTGGGTAACTGCGATTCCGGTTATTCCTGCGCTTATTCTAATTCCATCTCCTGGCGCAGCGCCACCACGCCGCTGCCGCCCGAAGTGAACCCTCGTGCCGTTTTCGAGCGCCTTTTTGGCGATGGCGAAAACTTCGACCCCCAGACGCGCGCCGTGATGGCCCGCCAGGATAAGAGCATTCTCGACTTTGTCCGCGGTAATGTCTCGGAACTCCAAACCAACCTGGGCGGCGCCGATAAGCGCAAGCTCGATGAGTACCTCTATTCGTTGCGCGAGATCGAGCGGCGCATCACTGATGCCGAGAAGCAGGCGGCGAGCGGCGGACGCGACCAATCGCCCACCATCGACAAGCCCGCCGGCATCCCGGTGACGTTTGAAGACCACGCCAAGCTGATGTTCGACCTGCAAGTGGTCGCCATGCGCACCGACCTTACCCGCGTGATGACCCTGATGATCGGGCGCGAAGGCTCGAACCGCACCTATCGTTCGATTGGCGTGTCGGAAGCGCACCACGGCCTTTCGCACCACTTGAACGCGGCGGAAAAGATCGAGAAGATCACCAAGATCAATATCCTGCACGCCGAGTTGTTCGCTTACTTCCTGGGCCAACTCGCCAGCACGCCGGATGGCGATGGCACGCTGCTAGACCATTCGATGGTGGTTTACGGCAGTGGCCTTTCGGATGGCAATCGGCACGACCATCACGATCTGCCGGTGCTGGTCGCCGGTGGCGGCGGTGGCACGTTGCAAGGCGGACGTCACATCAAGTATGAGTCCAAGACGCCGATGACGAACCTGTATCTGTCGCTGCTCGATCGCCTGGGCGTGAAGCCCGAGACGATCGGCGACTCCACGGGCCGCGTCGAGCATCTTTCGCTATAGCTATAATGGCGGGATGCGGCTGATCCTGCTTTCTTCGCTCCTGACTGCCACTGTTTTCGGCGCGGCACCCGCGCGCCCCACCTTCTACAAAGACGTATTGCCCATCCTCCAGAACCGCTGCCAGGGCTGTCATCGCTCGGGCGAAGCGGCGCCGATGGCGTTTCTTACTTATGAAGGAACCCGGCCTTATGCTGCAGCCATCCGTCAAGCGGTGGTGAGCAAGAAGATGCCGCCCTGGGGTTCCGATGGCCTGCATGGCAAGTTCAAGAACGACCCGACGCTGTCCGAGGACGAGCGAAATACGCTGGTGGCGTGGGCGGAAACCAAGGCCCCGGCCGGCAATCCGAAGCAAGCCCCTGCCCCCAAAACTTATGTCGACGGCTGGAATATCGGCCAACCCGACGTGGTGGTGGCCATGACCAAGGCTTATAGTGTCCCTGCCACCGGCACCATCGACTATACGCGCTTCATTCTGCCGCTCAACTTCACCGAGGACCGCTGGATCGCGGCCACCGAAGTGCGTCCCGGCAACCGGGCTGTGGTTCACCATGTGATCGCGTATGTGCGTGAACCCGGCAGCCAATGGCTGCGTAGCGAGATCCCCGGCGAGCCGATCGTCAAGGTGTCGAAGACCGATCGCGGCGCCCGCTTCTGGCTCGGCGCATACGCTCCCGGCGTTCCCGCGCTACCGGCCGAACCGGGCCGCGCCATCCGCGTGAAGGCTGGCTCCGATGTCGTTTTCGAGATGCACTACACGACGAACGGCCAGCCCGCGACGGACCTGACCAAGTTCGGCATCGTCTTTGCCAAGGCGCCTCCAAAAGAAGTAGTGACCACGATTGGCGTCGACAACAACCGCTTCGTGATTCCGCCCGGCGCGGAGGCCCATGAGGTGAAGGGGCGCTGGGAAGTGCCGAATGAGATGACCCTGGTAAGCCTCACGCCGCATATGCACTTGCGCGGCAAGGATTTCCGGTACGAAGCTACTTATCCCACGGGCGAAAGCGAAGTGCTTCTGAATGTGCCTCGCTACGACTTCAACTGGCAGCACAGCTACGTGTTTGCCCAGCCGAAGGTGCTGCCGGCGGGCACCGTCATCACCGTGACGGCGCACTTCGACAATTCACCGAACAACAAGTTCAACCCCGATCCGAAGGCCGAGGTCCGCTATGGCGACCAGAGTTGGGAAGAGATGATGATCGGCTTCGGTACGGTGGCTTACGACGCAAAGAACGTCGACAAGAATATGCTGGCGCCCCGGAAGCCGGCGCCGAAGCCCGCGGCTGAATAGCGCTAGTCTGCACGCGTGTGCTTTAAGCATTCGTCACACTTTGGTTTCTTTTCGTCAAGATTTGGTCTAACTTCCAGGTAAGGGGTCTTGATGATGCGCCTCGTATTTTCGCGTCTTTTCGCGGCGGCTTTGTTCGCTGCGCTTTCATTTGCTCAGGTCCGCTCGGGGACGATTGTGGGCTCGGTAATGGATTCTACCGGCGCCCCCGCCGTGGATGTGGAGGTGGACGGTGCTGGGAATCCTAACTAACGCGAGCCAAACCATTCGTACCAACTCCGCTGGTGAGTTTAACGTGCCCTACCTCGCTTATGGTGCCTACAATGTTTCGGCCCGCAAGGCTGGATTTAAGCAAGTGAGCCGCACGGGTATTGCCCTCACCACTAACCAGACCGTCCGCGTGGACTTGCGGTTGGAAGTCGGTGCCGTGGAGACCTCGGTGGCGATTTCCAGTTCGGCTCTCGAGCTGCAAACCGAGAGTTCTCGCGTAGGAATAGTACCAATGGGCGTTTCGATCATCGGCTTTCGAAGCACTCGTTCTACTTCACGGGTCGCGGCAATCTAGGTTCCATTGCCAGCCCGAATGGTTGGGGCTCCCAAACCAAGGCCTTCGTCCAGCAGGGTGGATTTATTGGCGCGGTGAATGGTGACCGTAACTACTACGCGTCAGTGGGCGACACTTGGGTGATTACGCCCACGCTCGTGGCCGATTTGCGCGTTGGGTTGACGCGGGTGGCGGCCGACAATCGCGCCAGCACGTTTAGCGATCTTGACTATGCCCAATTCGGGGTGAATCCAGGCTTTTCCAGCACGATCGGCTTGGCGGGCGCGTATCCGGAAGCGACGAATTTCGGCGGCGGCTGGAGCAGCATAGCCGCGCTGAATCAGACCGCGTATCTGGCCAAGATCGAGCGGCAGACGAATTGGAATATTGTTTATTCGCTCACCAAGACTTCTGGCAAATTTACGCACAAGTGGGGTGGCGACTATCGTAACTATCTGTCGAACTATACCGACGCGCGCGGGAGTTACAACCTGCAGAGTGGAGCCAATTTCACCTCCGGCAATATCCTGGGGCCAACAGCAAACAATATCAAAATAACCTGACGGCGCAGTCGAATGGCAGCGGTTTGGCGAGTTCCCTGCTGGGTGCGGGTGCCATCGCCGCGGGCGAAAACGCGGTGCTGATGGCGCTTTCGGCCAAATATTTGGCCTTCTACGGGCAAAGCGATTGGCGCGCCACGAGCTGGCTAACGGTAAACCTTGGCCTACGCTGGGACTTGCAGCCGTCGCCCACTGAACGCTACAACCGTCTGAGTTCTTTCAGCTACCGCCAGACCACCGCCGGCACCCAGGGCGGGCTGTATTTCCCGGGCGCTAACGGCAACGACCGTCATCTCTATCAGACCCGCTACAAGGACTTTGGTCCGCGCGTGGGGATGGCCTATCGCTTAGGCGATAAGATGGTGCTCCGCGCTGGCGCCGGCGTCAACTTCCTGCCCTCCAACACCGGTTACTATGGCGGCCCGTATTATTACGGCAACCAGAACTTTGCCCCGGTGTTGAGCGCGCCGAATGCGCTGTAGTATGGCGGCACGCCGCAGGCGCTTCTACTGGCGCCATTCAATCAAGTGAACACGCTCATCCCGACGATCGGTGCCAACGCCAACGCCCCCCAATATTACGGCGCCGGCGGCAACGAGCCTCGCTTCGATCGCGACACCTTTCAGAACTCGAAGGTTTATCAAATGGAACTTCTTTATCGAGCGGAAGCTCGGTAAGGACTACCAGATGAACCTGGGCTACACCGGCAGCCGGGGCCAGAATCTTTTGATCGGCCGCTTTAGCGCGAACACCGAGCAGTTATTGCCGCAGCCGCTGCTCGATTCGTGGCGCAGCACCTACATCGCTACTAACGGCAACAATCCGGCGACTCAGTTGGTGCCGAATCGATTCAATCCGAACGGCACGATTCTCTACAACGGAAACTTGCGAAATGCCAATATCCCCTTGCGCGAGTCGGTTTTCCCCTATCCATTACTCACTGGCAACCTGGTGGGTACGATGGTGGGCTTCTCGACCTATAACGCCTTCATGGCCAGCATTCAGCGCTCTTACTCGAATGGCTTACTCTTTAATGTCCACTACACGTTCTCGAAGTCGATCGAAATGTCGAACCCCGAGTTGCAGAACAATAACTTCGGTAAAAACGGCGGGTTCAATGCGGGCAATACGGATCGCCGGAATTACAAGAATAGCTATAACCTCTCCTCCAACGACATCCCGCATCGCATGGTGGCGACGGTGGTTTACCAACTGCCTTTCGGCAAGGGGAAGCAATTCGATGTACAGAACAAATTCGTGAACGCGTTTGTCGGCGGCTGGCAGTTGGGCAACGTCCTGATTCTGCAGAGCGGCCAGCCGCAGCAGGGTTTCGGCGGCTGCAACTCACTGAATGGCCTGTGTGACCGCGCTTCCGGCGTGGATATCGAAGTACCGAAAAATCTTCAGCGCTGGTACGACTCTCCGAACGCGATTGACCGTACCGTCACCTTGCCCAGCGGACGCCAGATCACCCCGGGCCGCTTCACCTACCTCCGGTACAACCCGGAAGCCTTCAGCGGCCGGACGGTCACATTACTTAACGGAAACGTCGCGCCCGATATTTACTGGTATGGAACGGCAGCCCTGCGGTACAACGATATCCGCGGCGTAGCTTACTATAACCACAATGTCAGCCTGCAAAAGGACTTTAAGGTGGGCGAGAAGATCCAGATGCTGTTCTCGGCCGAAGCCACCAACCTATGGAACCGTGCGCAGTTTACCGGCACCGTGAATGCGGGCTCGGGTAACATCTTTATCGCCGTCAATCCGGCCCGTGGCGTGCGGCCGGGCAATATCCAGAACGAAAGCTTCGGTACCTACGGTCTGGGAACGCTCGACCCGCGCCAAGTGGAGATGCGGCTGCGTATTCGCTTCTAAAGCGGAAGTTTTTGCATTTATTTCCGGTTTTCCTCGTCTTAATCGCCTTGGCCCCTCACTTGCTACTTGTTGGGGGGAGGAAAACCGGATGAATATACTGATGGTGTTAACGTCTCACGACACGTTGGGCGAGACGGGCAAGAAAACTGGGTTTTGGTTGGAGGAGTTCGCCGCGCCCTACTTCGTCTTTCGCGACGCCGGCGCCACGGTGACCCTTGCCTCTCCGAAGGGCGGCCAACCGCCGATCGATCCCAAGAGTGACGAACCCGCCGCGCAGACCGACTCAACCCGGCGCTTCAAGAGCGACACAGAGGCAAAGCAAGCTCTCGCGCATACGCTCACCCTTTCGAGTCTGGATGCGGACGCTTTCGACGCCATCTTCTATCCGGGTGGGCACGGCCCGCTGTGGGATTTGGCCGAGGACCGGGCCTCTATCGGCTTGATTGAGGATGCCTACGTAGCGGGCAAGCCGGTCGCGTTAGTTTGCCATGCGCCGGCTGTATTGCGGCGCGCCATCTCCGCTAATGGCGATCCCCTGGTGAAGGACAAGCAAGTGACCGGGTTTTCGAACACCGAGGAGCAGGCCGTCGAACTAACCAAGGTCGTCCCGTTCCTGTTGGAAGACGAGTTGATCCGCCTAGGCGCCCACTATCAGAAAGGGCCTGACTGGGGCACTTTTGTCCGGGTGGACGGCAACCTGATCACCGGCCAAAACCCCGCTTCTTCCGCCGCGGCCGCCCACGAAGTGATGAGTATGTTGGCCCAGGCCCCGCCCACTCTTTAACGCGCTTCGATCTGGCGGATCGCGTTCTTCGCGACTTTGCCCAAATCAATCGACGGCATCATGCCAAAGCCGCGGCCCTGCGAAGGTAGGGCTTCGGCGTGCAGAGCGATCGGCCGTAGACGCGGTAAATCACTCTTATCGCCTAAGTCACCCAACACGCGGATCGCGATCACCTGTGCGGCCACGTCGTCGCCGGACAGATACTGCCGGGCCACTTTGACGACGCTGGGGTCAACAAAGACGGCGGCGCGGGCCAAGGCCGTGAAACCAGCCATCTTGCCAGCTTTGGCAATGGCGATCAGGTGAGGCAGCACGCGACGATCGTTGTATTGCGCCAAAGCATCCACCGCATTGGTGGCGACTAAGGCATTCAGATCGAATCCTGCCTTGGCGATCACTTCGACTAAGTCCGGATGACGCAGGATACCCATCTCGCGCAGCGCCGCCACCTTGATGTCGGCGTCTTCTTCGGTTAGGGCATCCTTCAATTCTTCGATCGCTCCCGCTTCCCGCAAGTGCCGGGCGGCGCAAGCGCGGACGATCTCGCTCGACATCACCCGGCGCATGGCCGTATTCACTTCGGGCGAGCGATCGTCCTTCAAGGCAAAGCAGGCGTCATTGCGTTGCGCCGACGTCAGGTTCGCGTCGAGTAAACGGCCGACGGTCTCTTCTACTCCGGCCTGAGCCAAACCAGTTACCAATAAGATGAGGGCGTATTTCATCAACTTACTCCTGTGCCTTAGCGGTGGCGGACATTTCCTTCAGGGCGGCGGCGGCCGGCGTGAATTGAGCATTCACCGCCAACGCCTTCTCAAGGTGTTTCCGGGCCTCGGCCGTGCGGCCCAGGGCCTGGGCGATCAGCCCGGCATGATAGTGGAAAGAAGGCTCCGGCGTACCCAAGCGAAGCGCCTTGGTGGCGGCATCCCAAGCTTCGGCGGGTTGGTTGTTCTTGTATAACACCCACGCCAGCGCATCGTAAGTGTAGATATCCTGGCGCACCTTAAGTTCCGCTTTGGCTAACTCAAGCGCCCGGTCGAGCTTACGGTCATGGTCGGCGTAGACCACGGCCAGCGTGCGATTGGCCGCCTGATTATTGGCACGCTCCAGTCGGTCAATAGTGTCGATCATCTTCTGCTGCGACTTAGCTTCCTCCTTCTGGCCGGCAGCGGTGTAAGCATCTTCCAGGGCGGCCACATACTCCACCATCGGCACGCCGGCTTGGGCTTGCTTCAACTCCTGAATCGCCGCCGGGTATTTGCCCTGCGCCGTATGGACGCGGCCCAATCCATAATAAGCGGCATGATACTGCGGAAATACCTTCAGCGCGGCATTAAAGGCTAACTCGGCCGTAGCGGTCTGGCCAGTCTTCAAATAGATATTGCCTAAGTCCACCAAACACCAGGCGACATTCTCCGGCGAACGACTGCCCGAAGCGATGGCCTTCTTCATCGCGTCGATCGCGCCGTTCACGTCGCCGATGACGAAGCGATAGTAAGAGGCGCGGTTGTAACTCGCCAAGTCCGGCCGCAGGGACATCATCTTTTGGTAAGCGTCGGCGGCGGGCTCATACTGGCCCATTTCCATTAGCGCGTCGCCCAGCGTGCCCCAGTTCCAAGGGTCATCGGGCGCAATCTTGATTAAAGTACGCGACACCGTGGCGACGACGGAGAAGTTATGGCGTTCGAGCTCAATCTGGCTGCGTAAACGGAGAGCTTCGTAATTGCCGCCATCGGCATTGATGACGCGATCGACAATACCCGCCGCGCGAGTCAAGTAATCCGGGTTGGCGGTTTCGCGCATCTTCTGGATATAGGCCGTGGCGAGTAAGTTCTGATAATGTAAGTTGTCCTTCATGTGCGCGGTCATGGTTTCATAAGCCTTGATGCGATCGTCCGTCTTCATGCGCGAGATCTGATCGGCAATCGTCCGGTCCTTCAAGGCGGCCATCAAACGGTCAGGCTCGGCGCTTTGCGCGAGTAACATGCCGGCAGTAAGAAAGTAAGGGATCAATTTCATAAAGATTCTCTCTGGAAAAAGGTGGAGGCGGGCTGTCGCACGCCCCCACCGGAAGGAATTACTAACTACTGCGTGGTGCGTCCGCGTCCATTGGTGCCTTCAATGCCGCTAAAGAGGAAGCCGGCATGGGGAGGCGCGTGGAAAGGGAAACGGTTGAGATACGGGATATCGTTCGAGTTCACACCGTCGCCCAACTGATTATTGGGAGCGGCGCCGAAGCCCGGAACGAGCACTCCAGCGGTGGCTCGCAAGCCGATGTCCACTACGTCATCGCCGATGCGGCGGCCACCGAAGGGCCAGCCGGCGTTGTCGCCGCCTAGCGGACCGAGCCGACTGTAACCAGTATCGGCGGGGCCTTTGGGGGCTATCGTCAAGTCAACGCGAGTGATGTCGGGCACGTAAACACCCAGCAAGTCCGTACGCGGCGCCGGAGCGGTGTTCAGGTTGAACACACCCTTGAGCACAGCGGAGACGAAAATGGGATCGCGGATGAAGGGGGCGAACTGCATGTCGTTCACCGGATCGTTGCGGTTCCAACGGTCTTTCATCGGTAGGGGGATCAGCAACTCAACGGTGAGCGGGTTGCCCACGCGATCGATCTGCACATAATCGCCGACGTGCATCGGATCATTGGGGCTGGGGCGGATGGTGATGAACTGGCGCAGCGTAGTGGCCCAGCCGGCGATCCGCGCATTCGGTGCGGTAGGAGCAGTGGGCACCGTTCCATCGGCCGTCAGCATCGTGATCGGAGCTTCGACGGCAATCAGGCTGATGTTATAGCCGGCAAAGCCATCGGCGGCCGCCGGGTAAGCGGCGCCTTGGCCTTGATCGGCCGCACCGGCCAGCACCGGGGCCGGAGCACGGAAGTTCAGGAAGTCGAACGTGGCCGCACTGTCGAAATAGAAGGCGTCGTCACGGGGACCCGCGAAGACCTTCATCCCATTCGGCAGTTCAAACACCGACGGCGCGCCCAGCTTGGCCTCGTAATTCGGCGTGGCCTTGGGACCCTGGTTGGGTGGAGCCACGGAAAGCAGACGACCATTCTTGTCGCGGTCATAAGCGACCGAGGTGCCCTTCTTCAAGTCGCGGACCACCACGGTATAGGTCTGGTAAAGCAGGATACCGGGGCTGTCAATGGAGTCGATCACTCCGAAGTACGAGAGGAAGGTCGGGTTTTCGCGCAGCGTGGTTTTGAAGACGAAGTCGAGCTGGATATCCGGGGCTCCGTCGAGGTTGCGCGAGTTGTTGACGTTGAATCGGTAAAGGACGCTATCGGAAAACTTGTAATAGCTGGGTCCGTTACCCGGGTTCTGGAAGCCCTGAGCGCTCATGCTCATGACGACACGGTCGCTGCGACCGGCCTCATAGCTGCGGAAGATGTAAAAGTCGTTCAGGTTGGCGGTCTGGTCTTCGAGGAGCAAGGGCCCGTTGCGATGGCTCGCGGAAAATCCGCCGGCCACCAACACCAGGGCGGCCGAAGCCACTCGAAACATACGTTGGATCATGGGTTCCACCTCCTATGATGGATTTCTGTTCAGCAATGAAACCGCACGGTTCTTAAGAAGAAGGCGTGCGATCCCATATTGGAGCCTACGATAGCTTTGGCGCTTCGGATGTTCAGATGTCAAAAACTTTTGCGCGCCCCCCCCGTTGCGCCCCAGCGAAAAATTCGATAGTATCTCGTGAACAAATCGGGAAGTGAACTGATTTGGATTCGGGGTTTATGAAGCAAGTAGTTATCATACCTATGGCCCTGCTCTGCGCAGCGGCTTCCAGCTACGGCCAAGCGGTGTACGGCAGCATCGTCGGTTCGGTAACCGACAGCACCGCCGCCGCCGTCTCCGGCGCCAAAGTCACCATCACCGATACCGGACGCGATGTTGTCACATCCACGACCACCAACGAATCGGGAAACTTCAACCAACGGTTTCTCATCGTGGGCCGCTATCGCATTCGCGTCGAGGCCGCCGGCTTTAAGGTTCTATTGCAGGATAACGTCGGCGTGTCGGTCGACACCGAGACCCGCGTCGCGCTGCAGATGCAACTGGGCGATGTCACCCAGACGATGGAGGTGAGTGCCGAGGCCGGTATCCTCAAGACGGAACGCAGCGACGTGGCGACTACTTACAACGAAAAGACGGTTACCGAACTACCGGTGCTCAATCGCCGCTTCACTAACTTCCAGTTGATGACGCCCGGTGTGGTGGCCTTCCCCACCTCACTCACCGCTGCTTCCGCCGAGAATCCGCAAGGCTCGTACCGGATGCTGGTGAATGGGCAGAGCTTCGCCGGCACCAGCCACTTGCTGGACGGCACGGATAACCATGACGCGGTGCTGGGCTGGATTGTGATCAACCCCACGCTTGAATCCGTCACTGAAGCCAAGATTACGACGGCCAATTACGACGCAGAATTTGGCGTGGCGAGCGCCGGCGTGGTGAGCGCGCAGACGAAGTCCGGTACAAATCAAATGCACGGCAGCGCGTTCTGGTTCCTGCGCAATGACAAGATGCAGGCCCGCAACCCTTTTACTCAGTCGCGCGTAATTCCGAACTCGAATGGCCGCACCATTCCGCTTACGCAATGGAATCAGTTTGGCGCCTCCATCGGCGGCCCGATCAAGAAAAACAAGCTCTTCTATTTCGGCGATGTCCAATTGACTCGCCGCAACACCGGCGGCGGCGCGCTGCTGCGCGTGCCGACGGCGGCGGAACGCACCGGTGACCTTAACAATCTGGGCCTCAATGTCTTCGATCCGCGCAGTGGCAGCACTCCGGCCACCCGCATCCAGTTCCCGGGCAACATCATCCCCAGCAGCGCACTCGCGCCGCAAGCTCAAGCGCTGCTCCGGTTCATCCCCTTGCCGAATAGCATCGCCAATCTCGACGCGCCAAACTTCTCCTCCTCGGGCGGGGTGAGCAGTGACGACGATGCCTTCAACACCCGTGTCGACCACTACACCACGGAGAAAATGCACATCTTCGGCCGCTATAGCCTGCAACAATTCCGCGTGCTGGCGCCAGGTTCGTTTGGCCTGGTGGCCGGTGGGGGTGGCCTCGATGCTTCGGGCTCCACCAACGCTTACGCGGGTAAGTCCGATTCCCGTAATCATTCGATCGCCGCCGGCTTCGACTACACCTTGAAACCGACCCTGCTGACCGATTTCCGCTTCGGTTACTTCCGCTACAAAGTCTTCGGCCAGCCCAATGGCATCGGTACCGCCCCCGCCAAAGACGCGGGCATTCCGGGCTTGAATGTGGACGATAACTTTAATTCCGGCATGCCGGCCTTCTTCATTAATGGCTACGGCAATAACCTCTTCCGCTTCGGCTATGCCCTCGGAGTAAATGGCTGTAATTGTCCGCTGATTCAGAATGAGAGCCAGTATCAGTTTGTGAATAACTGGACCAAAATTCAAGGCAACCACACCTTCAAATTCGGCGCCGACATCCGGCGGGCGCTTAACCTGCGCGTACCGAGTGACCGGCATCGTTCCGGAGAACTCAATTTCGATGCCGCCCGCACCCAAGGCCCCACCGGCGGCGGCTCTGGCCTCGCTTCGTTCCTGATGGGCGATGTCTCCCGTTTCGAGCGGTACGTTTCGAACTCGCTCAACGCGAGCGAAAGCCAAAATCGCTGGTTCTTCTTCGCGCAGGATTCCTGGCGGATCACCAATAAACTTACCGTCAACTATGGTCTTCGTTGGGAGATCTACCGTCCGCAAAAGGTGTCCGGACCGAACCAGGGCGGCTTCTTGAACTCCACCACCGGCGAGATTATGGTCGCCGGGCAAAACGGCGTCGGGTTGGACCTCAATGTAACTTCGCCGCTAACGAATTTCGCTCCGCGTTTGGGCATTGCCTATCAGTTGAACCCCAAAACGGTCATCCGGGCAGGCTATGGCCGTGGCTATAACCTGGGCGTCTTTGGCTCTATCTTTGGCCACAATGTTACCCAGAACCTGCCGGTGCTCGGCATTCAGTCCGATCAGCCGGCCAATAACTTCGATCGCGTCTTCGCGCTTACCGCCGGACCCACCGCGCTTGACCCCGCCCAGATTCTGGCCCGCCAGCCGCTTGGCCCCAACGGCAATCGCATGCTGCCCAACGGCGTGACGGCATTCATGATCACCAACCCCATCCGCTTCCCCACGGTCGACGCTTGGAACCTTACCGTCCAACGTCAGGTCGGCAAGAGCATGTCGGTGGAAGCGGCCTATGTCGGCACCAAAGGGACCCGCGTCTTTGCCGGTATTGGCGGTGACTACGATCCCAATCAAGCGGACATCAATGGCTTTGGTACTTTAACCACCAATCAGCGCAAGCCATTCTTCCAGAAGTTTGGCTGGGCGCAAAATCTCCGTTACTACGGCAGTGACGCTTCGAATAACTACCATTCGATCCAGCTCCGTTTTGACAAACGATTCGAGGGCGGCCTCTCTGTGATGTCGCACTATACGTTCTCTAAAAATATCGACTACGACGCGACTTACTATCCGCGAGACGCCAAGCTGGCGCGTGGTGTTTCAAACAACAACCGTCCGAACGTCTTCTTCATCGCTTCGCTCTATGAGGTTCCGATCGGCAAGGGACGTAAGTTCCTTTCGAACAGCAATAAAGCTGCGGAGTTTCTCCTGGGCGGCTGGCAGATGAATGGCACTTACAACTGGATGAGCGGCCAACCCTTCACTCCCAGCTATCGCGATTGCAATGCGGACCGCGACACCGGCTGGTGCCGCCCCGATCTCATCGGTGACTATAGTGTCAGCAACCCCAGCCAGTTTGGCTGGTTCAAAACCACCTCCACGCCCCTGGTCGCTAATGGCCAGATCGATGGACCCTGGCAACGGCCGCAACGGGCTAAGTTTGGCACCGTAGGACGTAACGAAATCTTTGGGCCCTCGTTTGCCCAGATGGATATGTCTTTCTTCAAGACATTTCGCATTCAGGAAGGAAAAACCTTGCAGTTCCGGGCGGAAAGTTTTAATTTCCTGAATCGGACGAACTTGGCGAATCCGAACAACTGCGTCGATTGCCCCGGCACTGCCGGACGCATCTTCGGCGCCTTTGCGGCTTATGTTCCCCGTCAATGGCAAATGGCTTTGAAGTTCGCCTTCTAGCTATTCTTTCGGTTCTGTCACCCGCAACGCCTGGTCGGCTTTTACGCCGGTCAGGCGTTGTTCTTTTCCATTAGGCCAGCGAATCACTAAGTCGGTGGTTTCGGCCGCGCCCAGCCCAAAGTGCAGGCGCAAATCGGACTGCGATAAGTAGCTGCCGCCGGAGCGCACTTCGTTCATCTGCTGCTTTCCGCCCGCAATGCAAGTTACTCGGGCCCCGATCGCCGAGCGATTCGACACGGTACCGATCAGTTTCACCTGTAGCCAATGCCGCCCCGTGCGGTTGTCGCAGCGGAGTAACTGGGGCACATCGTTCATGCAGTTGACCACCACATCCAGGTCGCCGTCATTGTCGAAGTCGCCCGTGGCCAAGCCACGTGCAGATACCTGCTCCAAAATGCCCGGGCCGGTGCTAGTAGAAACATCGCCAAAGCGCGAGCCGCCTAAGTTGCGATAGAGTACCTTCCGCTGCCGGTAGCCGGCCTCGGCATCCGTATTGCCGACCTCCGGGTAAACGTGGCCATTCGCCAGAAGAATATCCGGCAGGCCGTCGTTATCGAAATCGAGGAACGCCGCGCCCCAGCCCAGGAATCGAGTATTGCGGCCCAGGCCGGCCTGGAAAGTAAGATCCTCGAATAAGTTATCGCCCAGGTTCCGGTACAGACTCGACGTATCGCCGGCGAAATTAGTTTTGACAATATCGAGCCACCCATCGCCGTCAAAGTCTGCCATCGAGACGCCCATCCCCGCCTGGGACTTACCGTCGGCAGAGTAAGCCACACCGGCCTGGATACCTAACTCGGTGAAGGTACCGTCGTGGTTATTGCGGTAAAGCGCGGAGGAAGTCGAGTCGTTGGCGACATAGATGTCCGGCCAGCCGTCGTTGTCAAAATCCGCCACTAGCACTCCGAGGCCGTAAGTTCCCGCCGTTTCCAGGATGCCCGCTTCTTTCGACACGTCGGTAAAGGTACCGTCGCCATTGTTGCGGAAGAGAATGTTCTTCGCGCCCGGCAATCCGGGCGGGCCACACGCTACGGGCAGGCCCTTGTACTTACACGTGCCACCCTCCGGCACCGGGACCGTCTTTACGTCGAAGTCAATATAATTGGCAACAAAGAGATCGAGCAGGCCGTCGCGGTTGTAGTCGAGGAAAGCGCAGCCCGTGTTCCAGCGCGGAATCTTACCGCCGGCCGTGGTGATTCCGGCTTTGCGCGAAACGTCCTCGAACGTCCCGTCGCCACGGTTGCGATAGAGCTTATTCTCACCCCAGTAACTGACGAATAAGTCATCGTGGCCATCGTTATCATAGTCGCCAACACAGACGCCTTGGCCCCAGCCAGAGTGCACCAGCCCAGCTTTCTGCGTGACGTCGATAAAGGTGCCATCGCGATTATTCTTATACAGCCGATTGGTTGGCGGGCCGCCCGGAAACGTCGCCTGAAAGCGAGAGCCATTGACGAAGAATAGGTCGAGCCAGCCGTCATGATCGTAATCGAAGAAAGCAACGCCGCAGCCGGTGGTCTCGACTAAGTAGCGGTTCTTGCGTTCATCGCCGAAGATCGTCTTTTCGCGCAATCCTGCCTCGCGCGCCACATTGACAAAACTTACCGAGAGAGCTTGCGCGCTGAGTAACTGGTCGAGCGAGTAGACACCCGCCGTACGGCACAGTGACTGCAAGAATCCCCGGCGCTTCATCGCACCACCTTCGGCCGCGGCGCGCTCGACCGGTCGAACATCTCTTTCTGCATCGCTTCCTTAGCCGCCTTCCGGACCGCCGCTTCGGCTAAGTACTTCCTTGTCCCCTCGGCATCGCCCGCCGCGCGGAGTAACTGTGCCAATTGAGAATACGGCCCGGGATCCTCGGGCTTCAACCGGACTGCCCGCTCCAGCGCCATCTTCGCCTCGTCGCGCCGGCCTTTTTGCCGCAACACGGTACCGTACATGGCCCAGGCCTCGGCATAGTCCGGCGACAATCGGACGGCCTCGGCAAAGCGCAGGTCCGCCGCGTCGAAGTCGCCGTTCTGCCAATAGACAATTCCCAAGGTATAGTGCCCTTCGATCAATTGCGGGTCGATTTCGATTGCTTTCGCCAAATGCGTGCGCGCTAATTCTAAGTCGTCCTTTTGCTTATAAGCCAAACCCAGGTTATAGTGCATCACCGCATTCGCGGGTTCGATCGTCAAAGCTCTTTGATACACCTCCATCGCCCGCGCTAACTCGTTCTGCTGCATGTAAGCAAAACCCAAGTTACTCAGCGCGGCCAGATTCTTCGGCGCTTTCGCCAATACCCACTCCGCCTCCGCGCGACCCCTGGTCGCCTGACCTTGATCGGTAAGTAAGAAACTCAACGAATTGCGGCAATCCAAGCAAGCCGGCTTCAAGGCCACGACGCGTCGATAGGCTTTCAGCGCCTGCGCCCGGTCGCCGGTTTCCCGAGCCGCAACAGCGTAGCGCTCTAAGTACTCGAGATTGGCCGGCGCCCGCGACACGGCCTCCGCCAAGGACTTCGCCGCCAACTCCCGCTGGCCCTCAAGCCATAATGCGACGCCCAGATGATAGTGCGCCGCGGCGTTCGCGGGCAGTAAGTGGATCGCTTTGCGGAAACGAAGGATCGCATCAGTCCGACGCCCTAAGGCCGCTAACAAGAAGCCCGCCTCATCCTCCAAGGCCGACGTGCGCGGCACTTGTTGCTCCACCATCGCCAGCGCTCCCGTCGCGTCGCCGCGGGCCTTCAAACGCTCCACGTCGGCGCGCCAATCACTTAAAAGCAAAAGACACAAAAGAATCACTTGGCAAGTAACTCCGCCGCCAGAAACATCGCCATCGCCCCACCGCGTGGGTCACGATCCCAAATCGCCGTGCGCCGCAGATAGTCGTCGAGCTTGGGCTGCTTACCCGTCGACTCACAAACATCCATCAACTTACCGTCGCTGGCCGTACGCGCTTTGATCGCTTCCCAGGCCCGGTCGACCGCGCTTTTGTAGCGCGCGCCTTTCAGCCAACCTTCGCGTAAACCCATATGCAAGGCGGAAGCGATCATGGCCGTGGCGGAGAACTCTTCATAGGCCGTGGGATGGTCGATCACTTGACGCCACAGGCCGTTCTTCGTTTGATAGGGCAACAGGGCATCGGCGAGTTTTCCAAAGTCCGAAATGGGCTTCGCCCGATCAGCCACCGGCAAAGCGGAAATCATCAGCGCCATCCCGAAGGCGGGAAATGCATTGCCCCGGCCCCAGGCCGCTTCGTCGAGCGGCGAGTGGCGATAGAGTCCATCGGGCCGCAGGCAGAGCTTTTGCATAAAGGCCAAGTGCGCTAAAGCGGCCTCCGCGCGGCCAGCGCGCGCGAGCAGCGGGCAACCCATAAAGACCGAGTCGCTCATCTCGTTGTTCATCGACCGTTGCGCCATGGCGAGGTCAGCCGCGGCGCTCACGCGCGCCTTCGCCTCGGGAGTATCGAATTCGGCGAACAGCAGGTGGCCGGAGAAGTGGCTAGCCGTCGCTTTGGCCAGCGAGTCCTTCTGCCCACTCAGATAAGGCGCTACCAGGGCCGACACGTCGGCGCCCAGCCGCTTGCGCGCGATCACCGCGAAGGCGGGAATATAGGCCACTTCGTTCAGTTCACGGCCATAGATCTGCGACAGCTCCTCCGCCACTTGGCGCGGAGTCCGCCGTAAACGGCGCGCGCGTTCGAGCGCTAGCGGCGAAGCCACAATCTTACGCGGTAACTTGGTCACCACCGGCACTTGTCCAGCGAGCGCCGCGGCCAACGTCGGCATCGGGCTCGCGGTCAAAACGATATCGGGCGCGGCGCTATGGATCGTCCGCCAGATCCGGTGCGCCAGGGCGTTGTCGCGGTACGCAATGCCGGCTGGCGGAAACTGCGCGTCGCTGGCGGGCAGGGCAATCACCTCGTAACGCGTCGCCGCCTTGGTCTCGCCAATCACCACAATGCGCGGTGCGGCGCTCAGCGTCAGGGCGAATAGGAAAATCAAGTGTCGCAGCATGGCAGCTCCCATAGTAGTAAATTAGCAATGTGATAATTTTCACAATTGGCTTGTGGCTGGCCGCCACCCCGGAAGCTTTCACGCAGACGGTGCGGCCGGTGCTCGAGCAGAATTGCGGCGCCTGCCACAGCGCCAAAAGCCGGGTGAATTTCCTGAAGGCCGCTACCGCCGCCGACATCCAGGCTCAACGCGGACTTTGGCGCAATGTCGCCACCCAGATTCGCAATCGCACCATGCCCCCGGCGCCGGCGAAGATCACCGAAGCCGAGCGGCTTGACGTCGCGCACTGGATTGATGACCGCCTCCGCGAAACCGCCTGCGACGCCGGCAGTTTCGCCGGGCCCGCGCTGGTGAAGCGCCTCAATCGACGCGAGTATCGCAACACCATCCGCGACCTGCTGGGGCTCGACCTCGCCGTTAACGAAGTCTTCCCGGCCGACGGCACCGGCGGCGAGGGCTTCGACACCAATGGCGAAACGCTCTACATGCCGCCGCTGCTGATGGAGCGCTACCTCGAAGCCGCGCAGCAAATCCTCGATCGCGTCATCATCACGCCGCCGCTCAACCGCACCATCAGCGCCAACGCCATGCGGCCAGACTATACGGGCACCGGTCCCCGCCGCCCGGTCCTGCCCGGCGATATCATCTCCGTGCCGCTGACGGTTTATGCCGACGGGGACTACGAAGTGCGCGTGCTGCAGGAGCGTTCTGACCAACATCCGCTCACTTATACCGTGCTTCTGGACGGTAAGGAAGCTGGCACCGGCACCATCCCGCGCTACGAAAGCAAGGGCCCGAACGGAGCGACTCGCGTCGTGCGAGTAAGTAAGGGCAGCCATACCTTTGGCGTACGTGCCAACGAATATCCGCTCGAGATATATAGCCTGACGCTCACTCAGCGCGTGGGCGAAGTTTCCTCCGAGAAGCGCGCCGCGCACTACCGGCTCTTTCAGATGGAGTCCGGCGAGACGCCCCTGAATCCGCGTGTCGCCGCGCGTCGGCTGATCGCCCGCTTTCTGCGCCAGGCCTTCCGCCGCCCGGTGACGGACGCCGAAGTAGACCGCTTGGTGGCCCTTTACGACCGCGCCGCCGTACGCGACGACCCTTATGAGGAGCGCGTGAAGCTGGCTCTAAAGGCCGTACTGGTATCGCCTTCGTTCTTACTGCGGGCCGAACAGCCGAGCGCCAAACCAGGTATCCAACCACTCACTGACCATGAGTTAGCCAACCGGCTTTCCTATTTCCTGTGGTCCACCATGCCGGACGCCGAGTTAGCCAGCCTGGCCGACCAAGGCAAGTTACAAGATGCCAAAGTGCTCGCCGCCCAAGTGGAGCGCCTGCTTGACGACCCGCGGTCACGAGTATTCGCCAACTCCTTCATCGGCCAATGGCTCGGCACCAAGGACGTGGGCGGTCGCGTCGCGCCTACTATCAACGACGTCGCCGACTTCTACACGCCCGAAGTCGCGGCCGACTTACGTGAAGAGCCAGTGATGTTACTCCAGCACATCATCGGCGAAAACCGCAGCTTGCTCGACTTATTGAATGCCAACTACACTTACTTAACCGAACGCCTGGTGCGCTTCTATCAGCTGGACCTGCCCCTCAAGGGCAATGTCTTCCAGAGGGTCCAATGGCCCGACGACCGGCGGGCCGGTGTGCTGGGCATGGGCGCGGTGCTGGCCCTGACGTCAAGCTTCAAGCAGACCAGCCCCGTGCTGCGCGGCGCCTGGGTGCTCGACACTTTATTCGGTACGCCCGTCCCGCCTCCGCCGCCGGATATTCCGCCGCTCGATGCCACGGGCGCGCGGAAGCAGAAGATTACCTTGCGGCAGAAGTTACTCCAGCATCGCGAAAACCAAACCTGCGCCACCTGCCACAATCTAATGGACCCCATCGGCTTTGGCCTCGAAAACTTCGACTGGATGGGCCGCTGGCGCACACAAGACAACGGCCAGCCGATCGACTCCGCGGGCGCGCTACCCGGCGGCGATCGCTTTAACGGCCCGGTGGAGTTGCGCGCGGTGTTACTTAAGCGGCAGGATGAGTTTCTGCGTCACCTTACCGCCAAAGTGATGGGTTACGCCCTCGGTCGCGCGCTGCAGGACGCCGACCATTGCACCGTGCAACAGTTAGTCGACACCGTAGTTAAGGACGGCTATCGCGCCCGCACCCTGATTCGCGAAATTGCCCTGAGTGTCCCCTTTCGCCATTCGCAAGCCGATGCCCGCCTCGCTGAACCACCCGCCGCGCCGCCTAAGCGGCAGAAATTACCGGAGAAATAAGCATGCACAAACCCATCTCCCGCCGCACGTTGTTACGCGGAACAGGCGTGGCACTTACTTTGCCATGGCTCGAAGTAATGGCCGCCGATAAGTTAGCTGAGCCACCCTTGCGCGCCGCTTTTATGTTCATGCCCAACGGCGTGAATCCCCTGCATTGGACCCCACCCGGCGATGGTGACGACTACGAAATGACGCCGCACTTACAGCCGCTCGCGGGCCTGAAGAACGACTTCATCCTCCTTGAGAACCTTTGGAACAAGAACGCCGTCGGCCGAAATGGCCATTGGCCCAAGGACCCCATCTGGCTTTCCGGCGGCTACGTCCAGCGCACCACCGGCAGCGACCTTGACGTGGGCGCCATTTCGCTCGACCAGAAGATCGCCCAGCATCGCGGCACGGAAACTCCATTGCCCACCTTCGAGCTCGGCATCGACAGCCCGCGCTCCGGCATCGACACCGCCGGCGGGGGCTTCGCGCGCATCTATGGCTCCTTCATCTCCTGGCGCGATCCGCACACGCCGGTGCCCAAAGAGATCGTGCCCCAACTGGCCTTCGATCGACTCTTCCGCAACCCCAGCATTAGTTCCGCTACCGCCGGGCTTGACCCTTCGAGCCCCGCCGTCATGGCGTCCTTACAGCGCGACGATACCAGCGTGCTCGACTTAGTCCTCGAGGATGCCAAGCGCCTGCGCCGCCAAGGCAGCACCGCCGATCGCAATAAGTTGGACGAATACTTCGAAAGCGTCCGCAGCGTGGAGCAACGGATGGAAGCCGCCATGCGTCCGCAGAAGCGCTGGATCAACCAGGGTAAGTTACCCATGGAACGGCCCGCGCCCGGCATCCCCGCTACTCACGCCGAGCATGTGAAGCTCATGCTCGACATCTTGCTGCTCTCCTTCTGGACCGATACCACTCGCGTGGCGACCTTCATGTTCGGCGACGCGCAAACGCAGCAGGATTACGGATTTCTGCCGGGCGTAAAAGGCGGCTTCCATAGCCTCTCGCATCACTTGAACGAAGAGGCAAAGCTCGCGCAGTACGAGAAGGTAGTAACTTGGCACTCGGCGCAGATGGCTTACTTCCTGAACCGCATGAAGTCGATCGACGAAGGCGGCCGCAATATGCTCGATAGCTCGATGGTGCTCTACGGCTCCACCTTGAAGGACGGCAATCGGCACGACCCGGAGAACTTACCCTTATTACTTGCCGGCCGTGGAAAAGGCACTCTGCGGCCCGGCCGCCGCCTGCGCGCCCCTGTCCTTACGCCGCTCTGCAACTTACACTTGGCCCTCTTACAGCGCATGGGCATCAAAGAAGACCGCTTCGGCGATAGCACCGGCGTCTTGGCGGGCTTGGCCTAGTGTTCGCTATTCTACTCACCTTGGCTGTCGACCCCAGTGCGCTGTTCGTCAATTACAGACCTGATGCGCCCGGCGTCAGCGTCCTCGTCCGTCACGAAGGCAAGAAACTCTTTGAGCATAGCTACGGCCTCGCCGATGCCGAAGCCAAGCGTGCCGCCACGCCGCGCACCAACTACCGGCTTGCCTCCGTCAGTAAGCACTTCACCGCCACCGCGATCCTCACGTTGATGCAGGAAAACAAGCTGAAGCTCGAAGATCCCATCGCCACTTACTTACCCGGCCTGCCACCCGGCATTACCATAAAGCACTTACTCACGCATCAATCCGGCTTGGCCGACTACGAAGATCACTTACCAGCCGGCGACTTCCAAGTGCACGATAGCGACGTGCTGACAATTCTCCTGAAAGTCCCCGACTTACTCGCGCCACCGGGCACCAAGTATGCTTACAGTAACTCCGGCTATGCGCTACTGACCTTGTTAGTAGAAAGATTAACGGGCCAACGTTACACCGACGCCCTGCGTGAACGCGTACTGAAGCCCGCCGGGATGCGCAACACCATCGCGCACGAAGAAGGCAAGGACACAATCGCCAACCGCGCCTATGGGTACTCCGGAACCAAACGCACCGACCAAAGCCGCACCAGCGCCGTGCTTGGCGATGGAGGCATCTACTCCTCGCTCGAAGACCTCGGCCTTTGGCTCGACTGTATGGCCAAAAACTGCGTACTGAACGCCGCCACCCAACAGCTCGCCTTCACCCCCAACGCCCTTCGCGACGGCACTCCCACCGAGTATGGCTTCGGCTGGTTCATTCGCCCGCCGCAGCGTTGGCACACCGGCGAAACCATCGGCTTCCGCAACGCGATCGTCACCCAAGCGGGCTACGAAGTGGTGATCCTGAGCAACCGCGCCGACCTGAAGGCACGCGAACTCGCCGAAACGGTATTGAAGCTCTATCTGGCGAAGTGACAGACTAGAGCGAGATGCCGCAAATCCTCATCCCTACGGCCCTGCGCCGTTTCACCAACGACACCGACTCCGTCGAGATCGCCGCCGCCTCAGTCGGCGAGGCCCTCAAAGCCCTCACCGCCCAATTCCCTAACCTCGCCAAGAACCTCTTCAACGACGAAGGCAAGCTCCGCAGCTTCGTCAACGTCTATGTGAACGACGAGGACATCCGCTATCTGGCCCGCGAAGCCACCAAGCTCGAAGCCAAAGACATCGTCTCTATCGTGCCCAGCATCGCCGGCGGCGCACTCTCCGCCGAAGAGAACCTCCGCTATAGCCGGCAGATGATCATTCCCGAAGTGGGCGCGGAAGGCCAGGAAAAGCTGAAGGCCGCCAAGGTGCTGATGGTCGGCACTGGCGGGCTCGGCGCGCCCATCGGCATGTACCTCGCCGCCGCCGGTGTCGGCACTATTGGCCTGATGGACTTCGACGTCGTCGACGTCACCAACCTCCACCGCCAGGTGATCCATGGCACCCAGGACGTCGGCCGCAAGAAGCTCGACTCGGCCGCCGACCGCATGCTCGACATTAACCCGCATACGAAGATCATCCGCCACGAGGCCGCTATCACCAGCGCCAACGCCCTGGAGACGATCGCCGGCTACGACATGGTGGTGGATGGCACCGATAACTTTCCCACCCGCTACCTGGTGAACGACGCCTGCATGATCACCGGCAAGCCCAATGTCTACGGCAGCATCTTTCGCTTCGAAGGCCAAGCGACTGTTTTTTGCCTCGATGACGGCCCCTGTTACCGTTGCCTCTATCCGGAGCCGCCGCCGCCCGGCCTCGTGCCGTCCTGCGCCGAAGGCGGCGTGCTCGGCATCCTTCCCGGCACCGTCGGACTCATCCAAGCCACCGAAGCCGTCAAGCTGATCTTGGGCATCGGCCAATCGCTCAAAGGCCGCCTGATGCTCTACGACGCCCTCGACATGAAGTTCCGCGAACTGCGTCTCCGCCGCGACCCCGCCTGTACCTGGCACGATCGTTCGCAGCCCAAGCAACTCATCGACTACCAGCAATTCTGCGGCATCCCCCGCGAACTCGAGCCGCGCGACGTGAAAGCCAAGCTCGACCGTCAGGAAACCTTTGTCTTCGTTGACGTCCGCGAGCCCGACGAATGGCAAATCGGCCGCATCGCCGGCGCGCAGTTGATCCCTTTGGGTGATCTCGAAAAGCGCCTCAGCGAACTCGACCCTCTAGCCGAAATCGTCGTCCATTGCAAGGCCGGTGGCCGCAGCGCCAAGGCCGTTGCCTTACTCAAAGAGCGCGGCTATGCCAACGTCTGGAACATGAAGGGCGGCATTCTACTCTGGAGCGATCAGGTGGACCCCAGCGTCCCGAAGTATTAGTGCTCTGACCACTTGATCTGTAAAATTGCGCTCAGTACAGCCCCCAAGCGCCTACCGGGCCACGCTGGAGGTCGCCGAGGGTGAGGGCGAATTGGGTTGGCATACCGGACCACCCCATTGGATGGTCCCCGGATGTCCACTGGCCGAACTGCCAAGACGCATCCTGGGACCCGGTCGAAAATGCGGGAAAAATGGACAATTTCCGCACTACGTTGTCGGCAAAGATCTGATTCGCAGGCACTTACTACAAACCCGGACCACCCCGTGGATGGTCCGGTATGCCCGGTCCGGTATGCCCGGGTCCGGTATGCCCGGTATGCCGGTCCGGTATGCCAGGTTCGCATCAGGATATAGCCTAGCGCTCACGTTAGCCAGCCAACGCCCAGAGGGCCGGCAATCACCGTCATCCGAGGACCATCAGCCGCCAAAGTCCTATGGCTTCCACCTGCCCTGCGCGGGATGCGAGTTTTCCGCATCAGGTATAACTCGGGTTATACTTGGGCCATGAAGATTGCAGTCTCCATGCCGGACGAACTCTTTCAGAAGGCTGAACTGACGGCGCAACGCCTCAAGATGTCGCGCAGTCAGCTTTATGCCACCGCGCTGGCGCAGTTTCTCGCTCATTCCGATAGTCAGTCAGTGACGGATCGGCTGACTGAGGTGTACTCTACTGAGCCCTCGAAGCTGGATCCGGTTTTGCATCGGATGCAGTACGCGTCGCTCGAACCTGAGAAATGGTAAGAGTCCAACGGGGAGAAATTTGGTGGGCCAAACTGCCAGAGCCGGGAGGGTCTGAGCCTGGTTTTCGCCGCCCCGTACTCATTGTCCAATCAGACGCTTTTAATGAGAGCCCCATTCAAACGGTGTTAGTTGCGGTGATCACGGGGAACTTGAGGTTGGGCGACGCCCCGGGCAATGTCCGCGCCCGGGCGTCCGCAACGGGTTTGCCACGCGATTCCGTCATCAACGTATCCCAAATTTTCACCTTGGATCGGGCTTTTCTCCTGGAGTCCGCTGGCCTGCTGTCGCCACCAATCCGGCGGGCAGTGGAGGACGGGCTGCGCTTGGTTCTGGACTTGTAGGCTAAGGCTTCATCTGACCCTTCAGGACCGCCATCGCCTTCTCCATCTGCCGATTATGCCCGGAGCATTTTTTCGGTGTACTTGAGCGGAAGCGGGGGAGTTACTTGGGGATGGCGCGGAGAATTAAGCCGGTCATGTCGTCATGTTGGGGGGTGCTGCCGGCGAAGTGGTCGACTTGGGCGATGCAGGCGGTGAGCGATTCTGCCGCGGGGAGGTCGCCGAGGGTGAGGGCGAATTGGGCTAAACGGTCCTCGCCATATTCGTCTTCCACGGCGTTGCGGGCTTCGGTGATGCCGTCGGTGTAGAGGATCAGGCGGTCGCCGGGGGCGAGGGTAAACTCGACCTGCTCATACGCGGCTTTGCGCATCAGGCCGAGGGCGATGCCGGGGGGGCGGATCCATTTGGCCTCGTCGTGGCTGATGAGGAGGCTGGCGTTGTGGCCGGCGGAGCAGAGGCGGACGCGGCGCGAGTCCTGGTCGTAGAGGACATAGACGAACGTCGCGAAGCGGTTTTTGGGAGTGGCGTCGTAGACCAGCGTGTTGAGCTTGGCCATCAGTTCCCTAAGATCGGAGACGCCGCCCGCGGTGAGTCCGCGCAAGGACGCTTGGAGGCTGGCCATCAGCAGGGCGGCGGGAACGCCTTTGCCGGCGATGTCGCCGAGGGCGAAGCCGATTTCGCCCGAAGGCGTCTGGAGGTAATCGAAGTAGTCGCCGCCGATGGTGAGGGCGGGGCGGCAGTGGCCGGCATAGTCGAGGCCTTTTACGGCAGGGCCACCGCGGGGCAGCAGGCGTTCCTGCACTTCGCGGGCGATTTCGATTTCGCGGTGGATGCGTTCCCGCTGGGCGGCTTCTTCGGCGACGGCGGTGGTGAGGCGGCTGTTTTCGAGAGCGAGACCCGTGTGGAGGGCGACGGATTCGAGCAGGCGGAGGTCGGCGGGGGAGTAGGGCTGTTCGGATCGTTTGGGGCCGAGGGAGAGGATGCCCAAGAGGCGCTCCTGCGTGGCGAGGGGAAGGAGGATTTCGGTGGAGAGGGTGTGGAGGGCAGTGAATTCGGGCTCCATCACGAGCGTGCGGAGTTGGGAGATGGTTTGGACGCCAGTGCGAACTCGGAGGACGATAGCGCCGTTGGCTGGCAATTGCGCGTCGGCGGAGCAACCGATGGCGTGCGCGGCGACGTAACTGCCATTTACCGGAACGAGTGCGGCGACGCAAGGGACATGCAGCGCTTCGGAGACGCGGACGGCAACGGTTTCGAGAAGCTCGCGCCGGTCAAAGATGGTGGCGACGGTGTTTTGCAGCTGATTCAGCAGGCGTTCAGCGTCGACAGCTTCGCGGAAGAAGCGGCGGTCAATCCAGGCGAGGAGGGGGACGAAGGCGCGGGCGACCAGAATGACGGCGAGGATGGAGAGGGCGAAGCGGGTGAGTCGCTGCGGGCGGTTTAGCGTGGTGTCGCCGCCGATGGTGAAGGCGTAGAGCAGCACGCCGCCAATCAGCAGGATGCGGAGGGCTTGGAGGCCGCGCGTGGCGAGGCCGTATTGCAGGCCTTGGCGCAGGACGACGCCGACGTCGTAGGCGCGCTCGACGAGGACGACGTAGGCGAGGCTGACAGGGAGCGTGGCGAACATCAGCAGGCCGGGGAAGAGGATGAGTTCGGGGATGTCGTCGAGGGTTTTCTTGGCGAAATAGGTGTACAGCAGCATCAGGCCGATGGGCAACAGTCCGAGGTTGAGTCCGGCGAGGAGGAGGCGCAGGCGGCGGCGCTGATCGGGCTGGCGTTCGCTGAAGAAACGGTGAAAGAGGACGGCGAAACTCAAAGCGATGGGGCCCAGGTTGAGCAGCGTGGAGGTGCCTGGCGGCAGATAGGCGAGAAGCGGCTCCCAGGGGGCGGCCTCAGGTTGGGTGGCGTACCACGCGCCGAGGGAGCCGCCGATGGCGGCAAGGATGAGGCCCGAAACGCCGAAAAAGAGGCGGAGGGGATGCAGGAAAGGGCGACTGCGGCGATCGGGGAAATCGACACAAAACCACAGCCAGGCAGCCGGCCACACGGCGCTAGCCGAATTTTGCAGGAAGAACGCGGCAGTGCGCACGCCATCGTCCCAGCCCCAATGCATCCAGAAGTTCGAGTGCACCAATTGGGACCAACCGAGCAACGTGACCAACAGCATCCAGGCGCTGAACTCGGTGGGACGCTGCCAGGCGACCAAGAAGCCCAACAATATGCAAAGGATGGGCATGAGGACGTTGAGGACGACGGTGAGCGCGGCTCCCCACAAGTTGTCAGATTCGTCAGTCAGCGACTTCACCTGGTAGGGGACGACGACCCGTTCGGCGCCACGGGCAAGGGTGAGCGTCGTTTGGCCGAGGGGGGCGCTCTGCAACTGGCGAAATAGCTCGGCGCGCTGGGAGACCGGGCGGCCGGCGAAGGCGACGATACGGTCTTTAGGGTGGGCGGCTGCGATGACTTTTTTGACTTCGTCCCCCTGCAGGACGAGCGAGCTGTTGACGGCATTGATGAGTTCGGGATGGTGGGGAGGCCGAACGAAGCGCGCGAAGGTGTCGAAAGCCCAGTGCACCTGAACGGTGATAACGACGCAGAAGAGGACGGCGAGGATGAGCCGGCGAGGGTCAGGCATTGCGTTCTAGTCAATTATGCGCTGGAGCAAAGCCGCGGGCAAATTGAGAATTAACCGGGAATGGTTATAAAGGTAATTAAATATTAATTTTTCATCGTTAAGCTGAATCCGTCTCCCCTGGAGCGAAATCGGGGGAGCGAAAGGAAAGACCCATGAAAGAGATTCTATTCTCCTCTCGCCGGGTGGTCTCGGCGTTGTTGGCGCTGGTGTTATCCACCAGCGGCACGATGCCGAACCTTCTGGCGGCGGAACGTGAAGGTGGGTGTGCGAATAACCCTTTTCCGGATGTAAATCCGGGCCCGGGAACATTGAAACTGGTACCGGTGCCCACGCCCCCCAACTTGAACGCCTATATCCGGGACCGCCAGGCGGCGATCGTGCTGGGCAAGGCGCTGTTTTGGGACATGCAGGTGGGCAGCGACGGGGTCCAATCGTGCGGATCGTGCCATTTCCGTGGCGGTGCCGATCCGCGGTCGAAAAATCAGGTGAATCCGGGTGGCCAGAACAATACGAACACGACCATCCATCTGCGCGGGCCGAATCAACAGCTAACGCTGAACGATTTCCCGCTCCACAAGGTGTCGGATCCGACGAATCGGCGCTCGACGGTGCTGCGGTCGATCGACGATATCGTGGCGAGCCAGGGTGTGCAGCTAAGCCGGTTTCTGTTGGCGATTGCGGGCGAAGAAGCGGACGTGCGGATACCGAGGTATGACTCGACATTCAATCTGAGTGGGCTCAACACGCGCCGCTCGGAGCCGCGCAACACGCCGACGGTGATCAACTCGGCGTTCAATCGGCGTCAGTTCTGGGATGGGCGCGCGGACAATCTGTTTAACGGCGTGAATGAGCACGGGGCGCGGGATCCGAACGCGCGCGTGCTGCGGGCGACAGGGCTAACTTCGCTGGCGCCGGTGAAGCTGCGGATTGAGAATGGTGGATTGGCTTCGCAAGCGGTGGGTCCGCCGTTGAGCGATAGAGAAATGGGCGCGTTGAATCGCGACTTCCAAGCGGTGGGGAAGCGGTTGATCTCGGCAAAGCCCTTGGCCAAGCAAAAGGTCTCCCCGACCGATAGCGTGATGGGCGCGCTAGCCGACACGCGGCCGGGTCAGGCGGGCTTAAACACGACTTACAAGAATCTGGTGGAGACGGCGTTTCAGCCGGTGTGGTGGCAATCGAACCTGATTGTTTCCCGCGCCTCAAACGGGACGCTCAGCTATGTGCCGCGCCCCAACCGGGCGTTGCTGCCGCATGAGTTCACGCTGGCTGAATACAATTTTTCATTGTTCTTCGGACTGGCGGTGCAACTGTACGAAATGACGCTGATTTCGGATGACGCGCCGATGGACCGTTTCTTCGACGGCAATGCGAACGCGCTCAATGCCCAGCAAATCCGCGGTTTGGCCGTGTTCACCGGGCAAGCGGCGTGCTCGGCGTGCCACTCTGGCGCGGAGACCACCAACAGTTCGGTACGGATCTTATTGGGCGCCAATGGCGAACCCGGCGAAATCATCGAGCGCATGCCAAACGGCCAATGCGAGACCGTGATTTACGATCAGAGCTTTTATAACATCGGCGTCCGGCCGACGAGCGAGGACTTGGGTTTGGGCAATAAGGACCCATTTGGCAACCCGCTCTCGATCGCGGAATTGCTGACGACGCCCCCAAACCAGATTCCGAGCCAGGAGTTGCTGACGCTTTCTTATCCGAACATCATCGGCAGCACGCCGGTCAATACGCCGCTTGTCTTCGGCGAGCGGACATCCGCCAAAGGCGCGTTCAAGGTGCCGAACTTGAGGAATCTGTCGCTGACGGCGCCCTACTTCCACAATGGCGGCCAGTCGACGATCCGGCAGGTGGTGGAGTTCTACAATCGCGGAGGCGACTTCCGCGATCAGAACGTCCAGTTTATCGACTTCGAAATCGGCAAGCTGAACCTGACGCCGCAGGAGATCGATGACCTGGTGGCGTTCTTGACTACCGCGCTCACCGACGACCGTGTGGTGCAGCAGAAGGCGCCGTTTGACCATCCGCAGCTCTTTGTCCCCAATGGGCACAAAACGCTGTTTGGTTTCCCGATTCCCAATTTGTTCGGCGTGGAAGACGAACTACTGGAGATTCCGGCCGTGGGCCGCAACGGCGGACCACTCCCAAAGGGCTTCCTGGAGCCCTAAGCTGACCGGAGCGTTAAGGAAAAGCCGCACGCCTTCGGGGGTGCGGCTTTTCTGATGCTTGGACTGTTACAATGCTAGAAGAGCAGGCGGTCCAGCCTGTTTTTCGACTTTTCCCCATAAATGAGATTGATGTAAGCCATGGCGCTGATTGAAGGTTGTCAACACGAGTTAGAGTTCACCATCCCGGCACACGAGGTGGAGAAAGAAAGCGAACGGATCGCGCAGGGCTATACGCAAAAAGTGCGGTTGCCCGGATTTCGTCCCGGCAAAGCGCCAATGGGGATTGTGCGGCAGAAGTTTGCGGCGGAAATCCGGCAGGAGACGCTGGAATCCTTAATTCCGAAGGTGTTGCAGGAGCGCTTTCAGGCCGACAAAATCCCGGTGGTGGGCCGTCCGGACATTTTGGAGCTCAAGTTTCTTGAGGGCACGGACGTGTCGTTTAAGGCGCGCTTTGAGGTGATGCCGGAGTTTGAGCTGGGTGACTATCGCAACGTCGAAGTAATCTACAACGAGCCGGTGGTGGAAGACGAAGAGCTCGACAAGCGCATCGGCGAGATCCGCGAGGATAAGGCTCAGTTCGTGAACGAAGAGCCGCGTCCGGCGAAGCTGGGCGACTTTGCGGTGGTGAATCTCGAAAGCACGTCGGGCGTCGAAGGCGAGCCGGTGAGCACGAAGGATCTGCAATTGGAGATCGGCGCCGCCAGCACGATGCCGGAGTTTACGGCCGGGATTACGGGCCTGGAACCCGGGGCAAGCACGGACGTGACGGTGGACTATCCGGCGGACTACACCCACGAGAAGTTGGCCGGCCGGAAGGTGAGCTTCCACATCCAACTGAATCAACTGCGGCGGAAAGAATTGCCGGAGCTGAACGACGATTTTGCCAAGGATTTGGGCGATTTCCAGACCTTCGACGAGTTGCGCAACGCGGTGCGGACGCAGTTGTTGCGGAGCAAGGAAGGCAGCGCGCAAGAGGGCTCCAAGCGCCTGTTGCTCGATACGCTGGTGGACGCGCATCCCTTCCCGGTGCCGAATGCGTGGATCGACCGGCAGATTGAGATCGACGTCGAGAATTATCTGCGCATGGTGCAGGAAAACGGCGGCGATCCGCGGCAGATGAACCTCGATTGGGAGAAGATCCGCGAGGCGCGCAAAGAGACGGCGACGCGGCAGGTGCGGGCGAGCGTGCTGATGGACCGGATTGCGAAGGCCGAGTCGATTGACGCTACGCAGGAAGATCTGGATCGCGAGATTCAGCGCGTGGCGCGGGAACGGCGAGAGCCGCCGATCGCCGTGCGGCAGCGTTGGGAAAAAGATGGCGCGATGGCAAACGTGGCAAGCCAGATCCGCGATTGGAAGACGCGCAATTTCCTCTTTGACCATGCGCGCAAGGTGCCGGGCGAGATGCCGGCCGAGCCGGCGCAGTTGGAGGCGCCAGCGGAACTTGAGGCGGCAGCGAGCGAGGCCGAGGCATAACGCGCTTAGCTCCACTTTTGTTTTTGTTGGCGGCGTTGCTGCAGGCAGCGCCGTTGGTGCCTACGCGCCGAAGTGAGCCGGCGGCGATTTCGGCGGTGGGATCCAAGGCTTTCGGGCAGCGGCAGGTTCGGGCCAAGCTCGAGTTCGTTCGGCTGTTACGTGCCCCGGTTTTGGTGGTGGCCCTGCCGGCTTCCGTTTTTCCAACCTTTGGTGGCTTTTCTGAGCCAAATTTCGAGCGTCCTCCTCCGGTCGGTTAGTTACGGCGGCAATTTGCCCGTATCCTACGAGACCGACTAGAGGACATTTCCATGCAGGATATTTTTTCGCGCGCCGTCGACGCGGCGCGGGTGACGTTGGGGTATACCCTTTTCCCGACCCAGATCCGGTGTGCGCAGGCGCTGCTGGAGGGCCGGATTGTCGAGATGCAGACGGGCGAGGGCAAGACGCTGGCGGCTATGCCGGCAGCGGCAGTGTTGGCTTCGGCTGGCCTTGGTGTGCATGTGCTGACGGCCAATGATTATCTGGCCCAGCGCGATGCCGAGTGGATGGGGCCGGCGTATCGGCACTTAGAACTGCGGGCGGCGTGGGTGCGGCAATCGAGCACGGAGCAGGAGCGGCGGGAGGCTTACGCGGCGGATGTCACCTACGTGGCCGCCACCGAAGCGGGCTTTGACCATCTCCGCGATTGCCGCACATTCACCCGCGCCGAGCGCGTGCAGCGTGGCTTGCACGCGGCCTTGATTGACGAGGCCGATTCCATCCTGATCGACGAAGCGCGCATCCCTTTGGTGCTGGCCGGGGAGACCGAAGGCGCCGTGGAGCGCGCCACCAAGGCGGCCTCTGCGGTGCGGCTCTTGCAGCCGCACGCGCATTTCACCTTGAACACGCTGCAGCCGGATGTGCACCTGACCGATGTGGGCCTGGGCGAGATCGAGCGCCTCTTGGGCAACGTCTATGAGAATATGCCGTTGCTGACAGCCGTCTATCATGCCATCCACGCCCGCTATCTGCTGACACGCGATACCGATTATCTGGTGCACCAGGGGCGCGTGATTCCGATTGACGAGTTTAAAGGCCGCATGGCGCAGGAGCGTCGTTGGCCAGCAGGGATTCATGCGGCGCTGGAAGAGAAGGAAGGCTTGGCCATTCGCGATCCGGGGCGGGTGCTGTCGTCGATCACCTTGCAGAATTACGTCCTGCAGTATGACCATCTGTGCGGCATGACGGGCACCGCCGCCACCCAGGCCATCGAATTTACGCGGATGTATCAGTTGGAGCCGGAGATTCTGCCGACGCACCGGCCGATGATCCGGCAGGACTTTCCGGATCGGCTCTACGAGACGCGGGACGAGAAATTAGCGGCCATCATCGCCGAGGTCCGCGCCGCGCATGCAACGGGTAGGCCCGTGCTGGTGGGCACCGACTCGGTGGAGGCTTCCGAACAACTGAGCGCTTGCTTGTCCGACGTGCCGCACCAGATATTGAATGCACGGCATGAGGCGACGGAGGCAGCGCTCATTGCCCAAGCCGGGCAGCGCGGAGCGGTGACCGTTTCGACGAATATGGCCGGGCGTGGCGTGGACATCATCTTGGGTGACGGGGTGGCTTCGCTAGGTGGCTTGCATGTCATCGGGACATGCCGTCATGCTTCGCGGCGCATTGACTATCAGTTGCGGGGCCGCGCAGGGCGACAGGGCGATCCGGGGAGTTCGCGCTTTTTTGTCTCGCTCGAAGATGACTTAGTGCGGCGCTTTCGCGATGACGATGAACGGATTCGGACGGTGGAAGATGTCAGTATGTTGCAGCGCCGAGCCGAGGGGCAGCATTTGGATGCGCGGATCTTCCTGGATAAGTACGAACGCGTGCTCGAAGGTCAGCGCCATGCGGTATTAGCGGCTCGGGAGGAGTTACTCGATTCGCCCGAGCATCTGGGTCGCCTGGCGGCAATTGATGAGGCTTGGGCCTGTTTTCTCGAAGAGATCGCGGAGCTAAAGACGGGCTTTGCGTGGCTAAATCTGGGCGGGCGCGATCCATTGAGCGAGTATCTGCGCACCGTAGATCATCTATTTACCTCGTTGTGGGACCAAGTCGAGTTAGAGGCTTCGATTGAAGCACCGGCGCGCCGCGGCGCCACCTGGACTTACTTGACGACCGATCAACCCTTCGGCACAGGCTTAGAGCGGATTATGAAAGGGTTGGCGCGGAAGGCGAAGTCGCGCCAACTGTGGGGGTAGAGTATGTGGTTATTGTTAGTGGCCTTGGCTGCGGAGACTTATGTGAGTCCGCGTTATTCAGCGCCGGTGAAAATCGACGGCGTGATCGATGACCAATGGAAATCAGCGCCGTGGACGCGTGACTTTGTCGATATCGAGGGCGCGGCGAAGCCCAGGCCCCGCTTCCGCACCCGGGCCAAGATGATGTGGGATGCGCAGTATTTTTACATCGCCGCCGAATTAGCGGAGCCGCACGTCTGGGGGACACTCACGCAGCATGACGCAGTCATTTTCCATGATAACGACTTTGAGGTCTTTGTCGACCCGAATGGCGATAGCCACGAGTATTTCGAATTTGAAATGAATGCCCTGAACACCGGCTGGGACTTATTTCTGCCAAAACCCTACAAAGACGGCGGTAGCGCGGACAACGGCTGGGAGATTCCTGGCCTACGAACTGCGGTCTCGGTGCGCGGGACTTTGAATGATCCGGGCGATATGGACGACGGGTGGAGCGTGGAGATCGCCATCCCTTGGGCGGCCTTTGGCATCCGGGCGCGGATGACCCTACCGCCGCGGGAAGGCGACCAATGGCGCGTCAATTTCTCGCGCGTCGAGTGGATCCACGAGTTAGTGGCGGGTAAGTATCGGCGGGTGAAGGGGAAGAAGGAAGATAACTGGGTCTGGTCACCGCAGGGGAAGGTGAATATGCACTTACCGGAGCATTGGGGTTATGTACAGTTTGGCAGGGGCGACTTTCGGCCGGACGGGTCACAAGCGGCGCGGCAGCGGTTGCAGACTTACTATCAGGCGCAGGTGAATTTTCGTAAGTCAAAGAAGCGCTGGGCGACGGTGGCAGAATTGCCGACGGCCTTGAAGGTGACGCAGAAAGCCGACGGGTGGCGGGCTTGTGACACGGGTTGGTGTATTCGGCAGGACGCGTTAGTGACGCCCGCTATCCAGTAGGGGCTACTCTTCCCGGCGACGATTATAAGGGTCCTGGTTGCCGATGGCGGTGCCGGGGACATTGAGCGAGGTCAGGTCACCGGGAAGGTCAGCCCAGGCATAGCGCATTCGCAGGTAAATTAGCTTTTCGAGAGATGCGAGAGATAGGTGGGACGAAGTGTAAAGTACGGGGTAGCCCGGCGGATTCCATCGTCCACCCGCTACACGGCCCCCATGGAGTCTTTGGGCGCGCGTCCGTGATTGAGGATGGGGTAGACGCGGATGACGCCGGGCATCTAGCGCATATTACCCTAAGCGCAGACGCCGTAATCGATTTGATTGAGCGTCTTTAGGACTTGGCGAAGGCTTTCCTCGTCTGCTGAAGTGAAGAGGGCCCCCGGAGTCTCAAAGGCGAGACCGGGGATTTCGCTATCGAACCATTCCGCGGCGCGGTCCCGATCGCCGAATACCTCCGTAGCGTATTCGCGTATCGCGGGCTCAGACGGATGCTTTACCAGTACCTGCAATTCCGCCGCCGATGTGCGGGCGATTGCCATTTGCACAGTCAGAGCTTTACTACAGTCCATAAAGGTGTGGGATGTTGCTACGAATTTTTGCCCGAGGCTTCGCTATTCTCAGCACTTTTTTACTTCCTTACTTCCTCACTTCCTCAGGCCGCGAAACGAATCACTTCTAACTCCGAAGATCGATCCACGCGATCCAGCAGTCGCTCCACCTTGAGCATCGTTGGGTACTCCAGTTCAGTATCTCCACATTAATTGCACTGCAAAACCGGCAAGGATTTCAAGATCACGATAGCGAGTATCTTCACCGTAGGATTATTCATGAGTCTGCCCTTCGCGCTTATCCCGTATATTACCTCTTTGCCCGCTTTACTCTTCGCATTATTCTTCGCGATGTTCACCACCGGCGCCTTCATCGTTCCCGCGATCGGCTACGCGACTCTGATCTTCTCCACACGGCAAACCGGCTTGATTGCTGAACTCGGCGCCGGAAGCTTCTCCGCCGGTACCGCCGTGGTACTGCCAATCTGCGGACGCATGTTCGACCAGCATGCATATGCGAACGCGTTTCTTCTCATCACGGCGTTGCCGGTTACCGGCTATTTGCTCTGGCGTTGGCTTGATCGCGAGTCATTGATCGCAACTTAGCCACTAGCATGGTACCGAGGGCGACTGTCCACGGTAAACCCGGCTCCGGCACATCGAAACTGGTATTGATCACGGCGCCACCGCCCGATTGCTTCGTGAGCACCGAAGGGGTGCCCAGATCGAGCGTCAGCCAGGCCAGCGCGGTGAGGCTACCATCCAGCAGGCTAATCGAGATGGTGTCGGGAAACCCGCCCGCGAAGTTCTCCGAGTAGATAATCACTAGCTGGATTGAAGTCGGCCCGGCACTGGCGGTAAAGCCTTGCAGCGCGCCACTGAAAGGGTCCGGTGCCGGGTTGCCATCCGATATCGCAATGAAAGTGGCCGGGCTGCCCGTGGCGTTTCCACTTCGGGAGAGTGCGTTGAGAGTTAGTCCGCTGAACGCGAAATTCTGCAACGTCACCGAGTTATTGACGACGCCATCGCCGTCCAAGAGTTGCATATCCAAGCTAAAGCTTCCCGGCGGCAATCCAGAGGTGTCCAGAATTACCCCAATGGATGCGGCCTGCAAGGCAATCCCCCACCAAAGACAAATCGCAAGCGAGATAGGACGATCGAGTTTCATTTACTACAAACCCCCGCTTCCGTTGAGTAATTGGGCGGTGTAGCGGATCTGAGCGGTACTCGCGGCGGCGAACTGGAGCGTGGCGGTGGTGCTCTGTCCGGGAAGCAGCCAAAGTGGCCCCTCCAGCCTGAGAGCTGGCCGGCTGGCCGGCAAGGCACAATTGGTCGCGGAGGAACGGTTCGCCAACTCCGTGCCAGCGGGCAAGTTAGCGAGCGCTACATAGAACGGTCCGGTTATGGCTTCTGCCCCAGCGTTGCTCAACGTAAGATTCTGCAGAAAACGGTTCGTGGCGCGGTCGAACCGGAAGCCGGAATATTGGACGCGTAGGTCAGTGGGAGCGGGTTGAGCACAGGTCATACCGTACACTGCTACGCGGCTGGAACTGGTCGGCACGTAGACTCGGCCATTCACCACTACCGGGCTCGTGAACTTGACAAAATCCCCGGGCGCTTGGCCGGCGAGTAAGTCACTATTCCAATACTGCTGCGCAAGATTATCGGGGTTTAGGGCGCGCAGCACTCCCGGCTGCGGCTGAAAATTAGGATCACTACCGGTTTGCAAGTTTTGGGTGAGTGCCCAGACGATGGCGGCCCCGGATCCCTGACTCGAAATTGATAAACCGGCGGTGAGCGGTGAGGTCATTGTCGACACGGAGGCCGCCATTGGGTTAAATTGGCTGCCGTCGAAAGTATAGGAACGAATCCCGTCGCCGCGGTCCGCGACGAAGAGGCGGCCCCCGCCTGGCCCGGCCAAGTAGGCCAGACTCAAGGTCTGCCCACAATCGGTGTATCCACAACCATTCGTGGCGTCCCAACGCTGGAATGGTGGACTGGCGCTCGTCTCCAGTCCACCCAGACTGGCTTGGTTTAGCAGGACCAGTAAACCCGTCTTTCCTCCGCCCAAAGCCAGATTAGTTCCTGGAAGAAGAAGCATGCCCGTCGCGCTGGGGTCTAAGTTACTGTGGAAAAGAGTATCGAAGTCGCTTGGCGTGAAGAAACTCGCGACGGCAAGGTTCGGGGAAAGTTTCAGATAAGTCGAGCCGAAGTTAGATAGGCCATCAAAGAATCCGCCGCCCGTGGCGACAAAAAGATTACCCGCGCCGTCGGCGGCCAGTCCCCTGCCCGCCTGCCAAATTCCGCCTTTTAGCCCCGTGGGAGTTACCTGCAAACGATTCAGCTCCTGGGTTACGTCGGTGGCGCTGCGAGAAAAAATCCACCCCTCCTGTGATAACCCATTTTGGGGATCTTCCACTATGTTGGCGAACGCGACATAGATGCGCCCTCCCGACAGCAGCAACCCTGGCCGTTGGATGGCGCCGGGGACACTCGTCAAGACCGTACCGCTCGCGAACGGAAAGCGGAAGGAGCCTGGACTATTAAACTTCGACGCGCCGGTGGCAAGGTCCAAGGCGAAGATTTGTAGCTGTCCGGATTGAATCAAGGCCACACAGTAGAAGGTCTGCGACACCAAATCGATCACCGGCGTGGATTGGATGCCCATGGTGGGGGCGCGCCAGAGATCATTGAGCGGGTACGGAGTCCCCAACTGAAGTGACCATAGCGGGGCAATTTCGTCCGGCCGGTCCGCGTCAAAAGCGTAAACGCGATTCGTCGTGGTGACCACGAACAAGACGTTGCGCTTGCCCCGGCCGGGAATTTCGAGATTTGGCGCATATAGTGGCAAACCATAGACGTAGCCATCCACGGCGCGAGAGAAAAGCAGCCCGAACTGTCCAGACGAAACCCGACCGGGCGTAAGCTGCGACTCACGCGCATTGGCACCGGTCCGCGAATTGTCATACTGTGCCATCGTGACCGCAGCTTGCGGCCATGCCGACATAGCCACGCTTGATAACAAAATCAGTCGCCAAGCTGTTCGATTCACGATTCCTCCTAGAAAGAAAACCTTGTCGAGAGTATACCAATGGCGATGCACTGACCGTAGGCGAAAAGCGGCAAACTCGGCCTGACGCTCCGGGTGCACCCATTCCCGCCGGGCTACCACGTCCCGGATTACGTCATGCGTGTAGAACGTCTTCGGCAAGTTACGCGAGACCGATGGTGCCATTCATGATTTGACCGTTTTTCGCGGGCGATGCGTGGTTGCGTGCGCGAGCCATCCGGGCGGCGGAAGGGCTCATCAATAGTCCGAGGGTCACTGTGGTTCCGCAAAGTCGGGAAACATTTCTGAGCGGCATGGAACTCTACCGGCAGCGCCCCGACAAGGGTTACAGTCTGACGGATTGCATATCTATGCAGTCCATGCGCCAGAGGGGGATCACCGCCGCGTTGACCAACGACCGGCATTTTGAACAGGAGGGTTTCCGGGCGCTGTTCCGGGATTCCGCCTAGCCGGGTACAGGGGCCATCCACGGGGTGGTACGTGGTTGGCGGTAGGTGGGGGTTGTTGGTGGTGTTGCCGCGTGGGTGAGATGAAGCCAGTAGCAGCCAATATCGGG
>ENA-ORBV01001401-ORBV01001401.1-microbial-mat-metagenome-genome-assembly--contig:-NODE-1401-length-53800-cov-9.329896_pt1 | contig 53800 bp, 46 predicted proteins | sample MGYA00237777_ERZ505514 | MGnify/ENA primary metagenome ERZ505514 (study PRJEB26160, sample SAMN06269048) | microbial mat metagenome | isolation source: Oligotrophic lake microbial mat | place... | reverse complement strand
CCGGCGGCCAAGTGTGCTGGCCCGGCGGCCAAGTGTGCTGGCCCGGCGGCCAAGTGTGCTGGCCCGGCGGCCAAGTGTGCTGGCCCGGCGGCCAAGTGTGCTGGCCCGGCGGCCAAGTGTGCTGGCCCGGCGGCCAAGTGTGCTGGCCCGGCGGCCAAGTGCGGCCCTATGACGGAAATGGAAACCTCAGTTTCGGGGGGGCTGGGTGTGACGGCCGAGTGTGCCCAAGTTACGCGGAACGAGACCCTCCTCCCACGCAGCGTCCCCCGAATTCCCGTCACTTCGAACCACCCCGAAACCGCGCGAACCACTCGCAATTTGCCTTACAGCGACGGATCTCACCGTACTCACCCAAGCTCAACGACGGAGCACGCCTACGACAGCTCCTGGCTCGCAGCCTCTTCTTTCTCGCTGAACGCGAGGGGACCGCACAGTCACCCTCCCTCCCGACTCCTCACGGACAAAACGTGACCGCCAACCCCTCGGACAAATTGAACCCAGGATTCCCGTTCACGTTATCCCGGTACCAGAACTGAAAGCGCCACACATCGCCCGCGACAATCGGATTCGGCAGATTGGCGTAGTTGATCGGATACGTCGCAATCCCGAAGAAGTCCGCAAACACCACTGGCAACCGATAGGTCGCACCTGTCACACAGATGAACCCGTTCCCAAACGGAATTTGCGTCGCATTCGGCCCGTAGAAGAAGATGCCCGCCGTACCGACCGGCAACCCCTGCGCGTACAAGCGCAAGTTGTTCGTACTGATGTTGGGCGTACCCTCGGTGAACAGCAGCGCACCAAAGCCCGTCGAGTTCACGGCCCCCGTGCAATAATGCTGTTCCGCCGCACACGGAATCGGCAGACCCTCGACCCACAGCACCTCGACGTCGTCGAGATTCCAACCTCCGTATTGAGTCGTCGTGTTCGACTGCAGCGCCCACTCGATCGTGACCGACGCATTGTTGTCAGCGATCGCCGAGATATCGATCTCCTGCGCAAGCCAACTGCCGTCGTTCAAATTCGTCGTCGGGTTGATGAACACCTGTGTGCCGTTGACGCGCACGCGCGCTTGATCGCTGGCTGAACCTTGCACCGACAGCCAACGATTGAACCGCAGGCGCGTGTTCACGGCACCCGTGCAATTGAGGACCGGCGTACGCAGCCAATTGTTGCCGTTCGCGGAATAGGAACCCGCCGTAGTCGCGCCCAGATCCGTGCCCCAGGCTTGGATCGGCGAGAACGAAGAGCCCGGATCGGCCCAACCGGTGCCTACTTTTCCGTTCGGATCACCGCGCTGCCACTCGTCGGCTGTGCCGCCGTGCGTGAAGCCTTGATCGTCACTCGCGAGATCGAACGTGTAAGACGCGATCACGTGCGGAATCCCCACGTCGAATTGCACCGGCACGCCGGGCGCACTCTGCGGAGCGACGTTCGAACTGGCCACACTGTTCGTGGCGGTGACGTAGTACTCGATCTTCGTGCGACCGAGCTGCGCCGGAATCGCGGCCGAGTACATGTTGTTCGCGCCCGCCGTCATGTTCACCGTTTGGAACGTGCCGCCGTTCAAGCGGTACTTGATCTGTGCGGTTGCGATCGGCGGATTCTGATTGGCGATGATGCGCGCGGAAACACCGTAATTCGTCGTCTGATTCGTCGTGTCAGGGAGCACCGTCAGCGTGTCGACGGTGACTTGGAAAAGCGTCACGCCCGGGAAGCCCTGGTCCTTGAAGCCGAGGTCGATGTGCGTGTAGTGCGGCGTACCGCTGTTGATGTTGCCGTCGTCGTCGTCGAGCGTCAGCCATTGCGTCTCGATGACCGTACGGATCTGCGTCTGGTTGTAGCCGTTCATCCAACCGAGGAAGATGCTGTTGGCGATCTGGTCGCCGATGGTGTTGCCGTACGCCGTATTCAGGCGATTGCGGATCTTCCACGCCGCGCCCATCCACACTTCGCCGTCGTTGTGGACTTCCCCGTAGCAGCCACCGCTCGCGTCACCGCAGAACGAGCGCGTGTTGTTGCCACTGCGCACGAAACTGCCACTCGAGCCGTAGGCGCCTTGGCCGTTCAGCACGGAGTCGAACGTGTAGCAACCCCACACGTCGGCGTTGCCTTCGCCCATTCCGTCGGGACCGTTGTTCGTGCCGTACAGCGCGTTCAACCAGTGCCCGAACTCGTGCGCGACGATCGTGCCGAAAGCGAAATTGGCGCAACCGCCGCCGGCCAGGTAGTAGTTCGTCTGACCGCCGGTCCAGCTCGCGTTGCACGAGCCCGCTTGGTTGACGCTGTGAAGCGAAACGAAGTCGGCGCGCGTGTCACTCGGGTTCGTGGTCTTGATGAAGTCGCGCACCAACAAGATGGCGCGGTGAGCGTTGGCCTGCGCTGTCGTGACCTCGGTCGGCGTCGGTGCCATCTGGATCACGTTGCCGGTGGCGGCGTTCAGCACGGTCGTGAGCGAGTAATCGGAGCCCGCCGCGTTGTTCACGTTCGTGAACGAGCCGCTGTAGTCGACGGTCACCGAGATCGGCGCAGTCAAGCCCGGCAGCGTGAAGTTGCCGGTCGTGTCGGTGAACGTCGTCACGGCGCCGCTCGTCACCTTCAAGAAGCGCATGGGTTGCTGCGTCGCCGCGTTGGAAGCGATGTCCGCGATCCCGCCGGGCGAAGCACTGCCCGTGACCGTGCCCGACACGTCGAAGAAGTGCACGGAGGCTTCGCTCTTGTAGGCGGCAGCGGTCCGCGCGTCGACGAACCACTCGAAGCCGACCGGATCGAATCCTTCGGCCTCCGAGCGCACGTCGATCTTCCACGCGAGGCGCGCGAGGCGCTGCTCACCGTCGAAGTCTTGGTCGACGACCAATTGCGCTGCACCGAAGCCCGTTTCGAGCACGCCCGACTGGGCTCGGAACGCCGCGATCGCAGCACGAGTGGCGCGGTCCGCGTCGATGCTCGGGCGCACGTCGAATCCGGCGACGTGCGGCATGCCGACCGACTGGATCGAGAGCAGACGTCCCTGCATGTCGAAGAGCGCGTTGACGAAGCCATCCTCGACCGGAACTCCACCGACGGTTTGACGAAAGCGCACCGTCATCTTGTCCGTGCTGCCGATCATCGCGAGCGGCAAGTGCAGCGTCGAAACGGGCTCGAGCGTCGCGTCGTCGATGCCGTGCATCGCGTACGTCTCGCGCAAGGCCTCGCGTGCGAGCGTGAAGTAGTCCTCGTCGACGACCGCCCGCGTGCGCGAATCAGCTCGGCCGCCCCAGAGCATCTGCAGGAAACCGGTACCCTCGTCGGGCACGACGCGCCAATTGCCGCCGTGCTTTTGGTTCCAATCGACGAGCAAGCGCGACAGGTTGGGCGCGTCGGGCGCTTGCGCGAGGACTTGGGCAGTGGAGAGGCTGAGGAAAAAGAGGGCGGTGAGGAGTCTCAGGATCATCGTTGGGTCGGCTCGGAGAGGGTCGAGGGGATCCGGGCTCTCTGCGCAGGCGGAGGGTCCAGAGCACGAATCAGGCAGTCGAATGGCGCCTGGAACGCGCAATCCGACCTGGAGAGGCCTACCAAGGTATAACGCGGCGGAAACACGCGGGGTTCCTAGACAACGCGAGATTCTCACCGAATCCTACCCCGACTTGGCGGCCCCGGGTTTCGCCGGGACGCCCGACCCCAAACCTCGATGGTCCCCATGCGCTTCCAAATCGAATACTGCCTGCAGTGAAACTACACGCCCCAAGCGGTCGGTCTGACCGCTGAACTGAAGTCCGCCTACCCCGATTCGGAAGTCGAGTTGATCCCGTCCAAAGGCGGCGTCTTCGAGGTCACGCTCGACGGACGCCTGCTGTTCTCGAAGAAGGCACTGAAGCGCTTCCCGGCGTATCAGGAAATCCCTGAGACGATCAGCGGCTGACCTCCGCGATCGTACGCAGCCCGGCACGATCACAATGCTGGCGCACCCTGAGTGTCCTCAGCCAAAGCCATGTTTCCCCGATGCGCTGCGAGCAAATCACTGGAGGCGAATTGCTCGCAGCGCATCGGGGATGAATGGCACTGGCTCCCAAGTCAGGGTGCGCCGGTGTCGTGATCGTGCCGGGCTGCGTACGATCGCGGATGTCAGCCGATCCAAGCGATGAAACACAGCAACCCGCCGACCAGCGCGAAGACCACGATCGTGGTCGCGACGGGCACGCGTCCGTTGCTGGAAACCTGAAGCGGACTCGGCGCTGGAGCGTCGGTGGGAACGCGGGGTTGAGTCGCAGTCATGAGGAGAAGACCAGATCCAGTTGTCGAGCAGTGTTGTCCTGGTCGCAGACCTCGAGAGGGGGGCATCCCGGCCTGCGACCACGTACCTTGATAGATAACACGCATTCCCAATTTCTGCGGGCCCTTCGAACAAGAAGCGGTTATTCGGTGACCCCGCCTCGATACCTTCGAGCCGCGCGCAGCGGCGTTGCGAGAGATCCGATCCCACATGAAAATCCCGCGCTTCTGTCTCGTCCTCGTGACCGCACTCGCCTCGGTAGCGCCTGGGGTCGCAGCCTCACAGGCACAAAGCCTGCCCCAGCCCGGCGAGCTCGGCTATCAACCCCCGGAAGTCTTGAATGTGCTCGTCGCAGACGCGATCCCCCATCAGGAGACCTCGGGCGGCAGCCAGCAGCTCCTGCTCGGCCTTTCCGGCGCGCCCGGCCGCGGATTCGGTGCCGTGTGGCGCGACACGCGGGACGGGACGATCGGGCTCTACTTCGCGCGGCTCGATGTCGAGGGCAAAACACTCGAGCCGGAGCGCTCGATCTGTTCTCCGCACACGATGCGGCGCACGGACGCCGTCGTGACGCTGGCCGCCGATGGTGCGGGAACGGTCGCCTGGACAGCGGTGCTCGGTCGCGGCGCTGTTCCGTTCCTGCGTTGTTTCGACGCAGCCGGCATGTTGCTCGGCGGAGAGCGCCGGCTCAGCGCGCCCGTCGAAGTCGCGCCGGGAGACACTCCGCGCGGGGGACGCGGTGACGACGACGCTTCATGCCGCGAACCGGCGCTCGCGTCATTGTCGGGCGGTCGCTCGGCGATCGTGTGGGTGCGCGGCGGACGTCTCTCGTGGCTCGACGTGTCGCGCGACGGCGATCCGTACGGCACGCCGACCGATCTCGATCCGACGCAACCTGCGGCCGAGGCCGGAGTGAGCCTCGCGACGGCTCCGGGCGACATCGTCGCGTGTCTGTGGCGCACGACCGAGGGCGAAGCGCGAGTCACGGTGCGACGCGACAAACGCGCGCTCACGAACACGATCGGTCGCGTGCTGCCGCGCGCGATCAGCGCGGATCCAGCCGGCGGCTACTGGGCGCTCGTCGTCGACACAGGTCGCTCGCGCATCTTGCATTTGGCGGTCGACGGCAAGCCTGATCGAGCCGCGATCGAGTTCGAAGACGGCCGCGATCCGAAGGCGCTGCTCGTTGCGTTCGAAGGCGGCGTCGCGTTGCTCGAGCGGCCGACGAGCGCCGAAAAAACAGCGGGAAATCCGCGTGTTTGGCTCTTCGACGCGAACGGAGCGCCGTTGCCGGGTTCGCCCGTGTCGGTTGCGAGTGACACCGCGCGCGGCATCAGCGAGCCGAAGATCGCGAGCGCCGGCACGCGCTTGCTCGTCGCATGGACCGACTCGCGCGAGGGCGATCCGAATGTCTACGGACGCACGCTCGAAATCAGCGCGGCGCCCGACGCTCGGCTCGGCCCAGAGCTGCGCATCAACACCGATTTCGCGAGCGCGAACCAGTACCAGACCGCGACCGCGAGCAACGGCAATCACGGCGTGATGGTCTGGACGGACGAGCGCGGCAATCCGACACAGATCTACCTGCGTCGGTTCGGCGAGGCGGGCTTCCAAGGCGACGAACTCGCTGTGCCCGTCGCGCTCGCCGGCGAACCGGCGACACCCATCGTCGGAGGTCTGCGCCCCGCGGTCGCCGTGCAAGCGAACGGAGACGCGCTCGTGACATGGCGCGCGGTCGGCGAGCGCAACAAGAATCGACTCGTCGCGCAGGTGATCGGACTCGACGGGCGCGCGAAGACGCCTGTGCTCGAGATCGACGACGGAGCCGCCGACGCACCGCTCGAACCCGCTTGCAGCGAGTCGAAGCAGAAGAGTTTCGCGGTGGTGTGGCCGCGCAACGGACGCGGCAATGTGTACACCCGACTCGTCGGCGCCGACGGAGTGCTCGGGGCGACGCGCGAGATCAGCGCACCGCGGCCCGAGGGCGGAGAAGCCTGGCAGTTCGCCGATGTCGACATCACCGAGCTCGAAAGCGGTCGACTCTTGTGTGCATGGACCGTCAACCGCGGTCCGGGCGCATGCATGATCCGCGGACGATTCCTCTCCGACGCGCTCGCGCCGCTCGGCGAAGAAATCGCGTTCGAAGCGACCGACCGCGGCAACGATTGGGATCCAGCGCTGAGCGCTGCTGCGGGCGGAGGTTTCGCGATGAGCTGGACCTCGGGCTCGCTCCACGATCCGGTGCGCGACGCGGTCGTGCGCCTGTTCGACGGACGCGGGCATCCGACTGCGCCGACGCAGAGCGTGTGCTTCATGGCGAACGAACAGGACTTCTGCGACGTGGTGCGCCTCGACGACGGGAGCTTCGCCGTCGCGTGGGAGGACGATATTTCGTACTACGACCAGGTCTACGTGCGGCGCCTGTCGCGCGACGGGCGCACGCTCGGTCCGATGATGCGCATCAACGCGCTCGAAACCGAATTCCTGCCCGATCGCGTCGCGCCGCGTCTCGCGCCGATGGGAGGAGGCTTCGCTGCCGTGTTCTCCGATCGACATCGCAGCCGCGGTTTCGACGCGCTGTTCAAGCTCGTCGGTCCGGGCTTCGACGGCGCGAAGAAGCGCTGACCTGGCGCTGGACATGCGCGCAGACGCTGCCCGAGCGTGCTGACGAGGAGCCGCGCGCGCTCTGCCGACTAATGCGGAACCTGCGCGCGGGCTCGCACGTCCAAGCTCGCGATACGTCGCCGATGGAAGCGGACCTCCAGGGGGGAACGCGTCCTCAGGAGCGGCGGCGGATCGCCCGGACGCCGGTGGACCTCGACGGTTCCTCCCGGCGTTCGACTCTTGTGGCGGTGTTCGGCGGGGCGGGCGCTGACCGTGCGCCGCTCACGGCCGTCAGACGCTCGAAACCGCGCCTCGTTCGAAGCCGGGAGCGGTCTAGTCCGCTCGCAATCCGTATAAGGAAGCGTGCGCGACCTTCCGCCCGTCGCCACGAAAGCCATGAACCCCGACCTGGAACGCCGTCCCGTCCCGAATCCGAAACTCGCTCAACCCTTCGCCCACACGAAGATCGTCGCCACGATCGGACCTGCGTCCGAGGACAAGATCGGTGAGTTGATCGACGCCGGCATGTCGGTCGCGCGCATCAATTTTTCGCACGGCACGCCCGAGGACTTCTTGCGCCGCGTGCAGAAGATCCGCCGCGAGAGCGACGCGCGCATGGCCTCGATCGGGATCTTGACCGACATCCAAGGTCCGAAGATGCGCATGGGCCGCTTCGACAAGGGCCTGCGTGAGCTGAAGGAGGGCGACATCCTGCGCCTAGTCGAAGGCAAGGGCATGTCGAAGCCGGGCGAGGTCGTCTTCGAATTCACCGGCTTCCAAGAGGCCGTGCGTCGCGGACATCGCGTGTTGCTCGCCGACGGACAAGTCGAGTTGATCGCAGACGACGTCACGAAAGAAGGCATCACGGCGCACGTGACGCGCGCCGGAAACGTCGCCGATCGCAAGGGCGTGCACTTCCCCGACAGTCAGGTCGCGTACGAACTGCCGACCGAGGAAGACCGCGCGAATCTGGCTCTCGCGCGCGAGGCCGGCATCGACATGATCGGGATCAGCTTCGTCGCGAAACGCCTGGAAATCCAGGCCGTTCGAGCGCTGTGCCCAGATGCGTTGATGATCTCGAAGATCGAGCGTCAGGCGGCGCTGGATGCGCTCGACGAGCTTCTGATCGAGAGCGACGGAATCATGGTCGCGCGCGGCGATCTGGGCGTCGAAGCCGAACTCGAACAATTGCCGCTCATCCAAAAATCGATCATCCAAGCGGCGATGCGCGCGGGCAAGTTCACGATCACGGCGACCGAGATGCTCGAGTCGATGATCGAGAGCTCGCGTCCCACGCGCGCCGAAGTGACGGACGTCGCGAACGCGGTGCTCGACGGCACGGACGCAGTGATGTTGTCGGCCGAGACGGCGGTCGGCGCGCATCCGATCGAGACGGTCGCGACGATGACGAAGATCGCGCGGGCCGTCGAGACGAGTCAGCGCTACCGCGACATTCCGCGCCCCTTGTTTCGTGCGTCGGAAGCGACGTTCAGCAACGCGACAGCTCTGGCCGCAGTGCAAGCGTCCGAAGCGTTGAACGTGACGAAGATCGTGTGCTTCACCGAGACGGGGAACACGGTGCGGTTGATTTCACGCTATCGCCCGAATGCGGAAGTGATCGCGCTGACGCCGCATCAGCGGACCGTGAATCACATGACTGTGCTCGCTCACGTGCGGCCGCTCCTGTTCCGGCGCGAGAAAAGTCTCGAGGACATGCTCTACATGGCGAGCGAGATGCTGGTCGTGCGCGGCATGGCGCAGTACGGCGATTCGATCGTGTTCGTCGCCGGCGTGCCGGCGGGCATGGCGCGCACGACGAACGTGATGAAGCTCCACAAGATCGGCGAAGAAGTGAAGCTGCACTGACCTCGAGCGTGTCGCTGGAGAGAGACGCTGCCCGTCGAGTGTGGGCGCGAATTCATCGCTTCGCCGTTGCCGACAGCACGCACGAGGTTGCTCACGCACGGCTGGCGCAAGCACGGACTGATTCCAATGGATGCGCGCCCGGGCTGACGAATAGATGCCGAGCAGCCGACCCTTGGTCGCCGCGAGCGTGAACCTCGCTCGCTCTGACCTGTCGTACGTGGTTCATCCGGGTCACACACTCCTCACCCGACCGGCCAAGTTCCGATCGACCAGCGCATCTGCCGACGCGCGCATTACAGGGCTCGCGCGGTCGATCTGCGCGCGCCCGGAGCGACTTTCGACTGCAGCGTTTTGACCCGCAGCACGAGCAACGCCGAAGTCGCGGGATCCACGGGCTGCGTCCAGACAACTGTCCATCCTCTCGCTTGACGAACCACGCCACGCGCCGGCCGCAGGATCGCGAATCCAAGCGTTGTCAAGAGGCGACTCGCTCCGCTACATGACCTCTCGCTCGGAATTCACATCGACACGCGTGCGTTTCGGGCCTGCACGACCGGTATGAGCGTCTGGTAACAACGGCGCGCGGCGCGTACGTTGCCTGGACACCTCGGATTCACTCCAAGCGGCACGTATACGCATGTTCAAAGGATCGACCTGGGACTTTTTCCGCAGCGGACCCCGCACCGCCGCCGCACGCGACGCAGCCTGGCGCGCGACGGCGAAATCGATTCCGGCGGCCCCGACCCGGACGGCAGCGAAAGCGCGCGTGTTGTGCGTCGCCAGCGGCAAAGGCGGAACGGGCAAGAGCGTGATCGCGTCGAACATCGCCGTTTTGCGCGCGAAACGCGGCGAAAAAGTGCTCTTGATCGACTTCGACGCGGGCATGGCGAACGCGCATCTCTTGCTGGGCGTGCAGCCGAAGTTCGACCTCGGTCACGTGCTCGACGGCGAAGTCAGCGCAGCATTCGCAGCCGTCCAAGGTCCACACGGACTGTTCATGATCTCCGGCGGCGTCGGTCGCGCGTCACTCTTGAACCCGACGCCGCGCGAGTTGGAGCGCCTGTTCACCGCGCTCGCGCCGCTCGAGAACGAGTTCGATCTGATCGTCGTCGACCACGGCGCCGGACTCTCGTACGCGACGCTCGCGCACCTCGCGGCGGCGCAGAAACTGTTGCTCGTCACGACGCACGAAGTCACATCGTTGTCGGATGCCTACGCGCTCTACAAACAGGCCACGATCGTCAACGGATCGATCCACGTCGGCGTCGTCTTGAACCGTGTGCCCGACGAGATCGCAGCGAAGTCGGCGTGGACGCGCTTCCACGGTGCAGCGTCGAAATTCCTCGCCAAATCGCCTGAATTCATCGGCTGGGTGCCGCACGACGAGGCCGTCAGCCACAGCGTCCAAGCGCGTCAACCGATCACGCTCCGCGAGCCCGACAGCCCCGCCGGTTTGGCCATCGCGCGCGTCGCGAATTGGAGCGCGATCGACGAAGCGCGCATCAATGGATCGTTCTACGAGGCCGCGCGGCGGGCCTTGCGCTGAACGCGGCACGAACTCGCACCTGGAACGGCGCTTCTCTTTGAAGTACGAAACCAGCGTCGACCGAGGGGCCGACGGGGGGATCGATTCATGGATGCATTGGCTCTTTTGTGCACGCTTCACGCCGACGGTCCGTCGACGCTCGTGCGCTTGCGCTCGGCGAATTGTGCGACGCTCGACGAAGTGATCGCGAGCGATGTCGACGCTTTGGCGATGCTGTTGCGCTCGTCGCGACTCGCTGCGGGACGTTTTCAGAAAGAAGCGCGCCAACTGCTGGACCGTCTCGTCATCGTGCCCGTGGGCGCGTCGCTCGAAGACGCAGCGAGTGCTGCTACGGAAGTACGCACGGGCGCTGAGCGCCGACGCACGCCAGCGCGCACAGCGAGCGCTGCGGCAGCAAATCACACGGACACGCAGAAAGTTCCGGTGAAATCGGTGCCGAGCGCGCCTTCGATGATCGACCGCGTGCTCTCGGCATGGCGCGACGCCGATGCGATGGAGACGGTCGCACCGCTCGCGCCGACCTCGGCGGCGACGATCGCGATCGCGGCGATCGACGGCATGGACGCCGAAACTGCGCTCGCACTCGCGCACGCGGGCGTGCGCGACATCAAAGCGCTCGCAGCTGCCGATCCGTTGACGTTGTCGCGCGCGACGAACCTCTCGTACTCGAAGCTCACGCGTTTGCGCGCGCTCGCGAGACGAGCGGCGCCGTTGACTGCGACGCTGCAAGAGCCGCCGATCGCGCGCACTCAAAGCGCGGCAGTTCCGTCGGCGAGCGCCGAGCAGCGTCTCTCGCCCTCCGAACGACCGCACATTCCGGCAGAGCCCGTCGTCCGCTTCGATCGCGACTTCGTCCTCGAGCCGATTCCGAGCGCAGAGGGCGTCGGCGGACCCTTCGCCTGATCGTTCGGAACGATTTCCGCGCCGCCGGAGCGCCGCAATCACGCTCGTTCGGCTAATTTAGGGGGCCTTTTCACCACGCCCTCCGGTCCGACTCCGAGCCATCCGTTGACGCCGCCGACCACGACGCCATTCTCGTCGAGCCTGATCCCTTCCGCCGCATCCCGACCGGCTGACGACCCCATCTTCGTCCTCAACGCCGAAGCGCAAAAACGCGCACTCGCGGGCGAATCGATCGTCAATGCGACGCTCGGCGCGCTGATGGAGGACGACGGCACGCTCGCGGTCATGCCCAGCGTCGTCGAAGCGATCCAACGCGTGCCGCCGAAGAAGGGTGCCGCGTACGCTCCGATCCTCGGTGATGCGCAGTTCTTGAAGGCCGTCCTCCACGACGTGTTCGACGGTCACGGATTGTCGACGCAAGCGGTCGCGGCCGCGACGCCGGGCGGAACGGGCGCCTTGTCCCAAGCGATCCAGTGTTTCCTCGAGCCGGGGCAAGCGCTTTACACGACGAACTACTACTGGGGTCCGTATCAGACACTCGCGGTGCAAGCGCGGCGCGAGGTGAAGACGTTCAACATGTTCGGGGCCGACGGGCGGCTCGATACGAAAGCGTTCGAAGCGGGTCTCGACGATCTGATCGAACGTCAAGGGCGCGCGCTCGTGTTCTTCAACTTCCCGTGTCACAACCCGACCGGTTATTCGCTCGACGATCGCGAGTGGGCTGCCGTGGCCGAGATCGTGCGTCGCGCAGGCGAGCGCGCTCCGGTCGCGTTCTTGATCGACTTGGCCTACGCGCGTTTCGGATCGAAAGCGTCGCAGAGTTGGTGGCCGCACGCACACACGATGCTCGAGAGCGCGACCGTCCTCGTCGCGTGGACAGCGTCGAAAGCGTTCGCGCAGTACGGCGCGCGCGTCGGCGCATTGGTCGCGGCACACAGGGATGCGGGTGAGCGCCAGAAGATCCAGAACGCGCTCGCTTACGCGTGTCGCGGCACGTGGTCGAATTGCAATCACGTCGGATTGCTCGCGGTCGCCGAACTGCTCGAGAATCCCACGTCGCGCAGCAAGGCCGACGTCGAGCGCGCGCGCCTGATCCAACTGCTCGACGATCGCGTCACCGTCTTCAACCGCGAAGCGTCGCGCGAAAAACTGCGTTATCCGCGCTACGAAGGGGGCTTTTTCGTCAGCGTGTTCGCACCCGATTCCGAGAAGGCCGCAGCATTCATGCGCGAAGAAGGCGTGTACGTCGTACCGCTCAAAGGTGCATTGCGCGTCGCATTGTGTTCGACTGCCGTCCGCGACGTGCCGCGGCTCGTGAAAGCTTTGAAGAGCGGGATACAGCGGGCCGGTTGAACCTCGAGCACGATCGGCGCACACGATGAACGATATCCAAAACGTCGAAATGCGCGGAACACGGCCGGCGGATTGGGAACTGGCGCATCGCTACGGCGAGCGCGTGCACATCCTCGACAATGTCTACTTGTTGTCGGCGTTGGCGCGCATCGGCAGTCCGAACGTCGCGCACCGCGACTTGATGGCGCTGTTGCGCTCGGTCTACCAGACGATGTTGATGACGGCTTGCGGCCGCGAATTGCCGCGCGTTCTGACGAGCGTCGCGTCGCGCATGGCCGAGACGCACAAGGATCGCGGTCACTATCGCGGCCCCGTGTTCGATCCGAAGACGAACATCGTCGTCGTCGACGTGATTCGCGCCGGCATCGTGCCGAGCCAGATCTGCTTCGAGCTCTTGAACGCGGTGTTGTCCGAGCAGCGCGTGCGTCTCGATCACTTGAACATGGCGCGCCAATCGGACGCGAACGGTCACGTGATCGGCGTCGACCTGTCGGGCAGCAAGATCGGCGGACGCGTCGACGGCTCGATCATGATCCTCCCCGATCCGATGGGCGCGACGGGGAAGACGACGGTGCGCGCTCTGCAGCACTACCTCACGAACTTCGGTCGGCCCGCGAAGATCATCGCGCTCCCGATGATCGCGACGCCGGAGTACTTGCGCACCGTGCTCGAAGAGTTCGAGGACCTCGTCATCTACACGGCGCGCCTCGATCGCGGCATGTCCGACTCGGAAGTGCTCGCGACGATCCCGGGCACGCATTGGGATCGCGAAAAAGGCTTGGATTCGAAGAGCTACATCGTCCCCGGCGCAGGCGGGATGGGCGAAGTGATCAACAACTCGTGGTGCTGAGCTGCGCTGAGCGTGCATCGCGCACGACGGGTGCCATTTCCTGATCACGGCACTCTCGGCCAACGAGTTCACCTCCATGAAGAAGTACGACCTCCTCGTGATCGGCAGCGGTCCTGCAGGCCAAAAGGGTGCGATTGCGGCCGCGAAATTGGGCAAATCGGTCGCCATCGTCGATCGACGGAATCTGCTCGGCGGCGTGAGCTTGCATTCGGGCACGATCCCGTCGAAGACGCTGCGAGAAGCGATCCTCTATCTGACGGGTTTTCGTCAGCGCGCCTTCTACGGCCGCGACTACACGCTGAAGGACAAGATCACGGTCGCCGACCTGAAGTCGCGCGTGAGCACCGTCGTCGAGCGTGAGATGTCGGTCATCGCGTCGCAGTTGCGTCGCAACAGCGTCGAGATCCTGCACGGACAAGCGCGGTTCGTCGACGCGCACACGGTCCGCGTCGAAAGCGAAGAAGGCATCGTCGACCATACCGCTGACAAGTTCTTGATCGCGTGCGGCACTCGACCCGCGCGCGGTCGCGACATCGAATTCGACGGAAAGAAAGTGCTCGTCGCCGATCAGCTCGGCGGCATCGAAGAGCTCCCGCGGGAGTTGATCGTCGTCGGGGGCGGAGTGGTGGGGCTCGAGTACGCATCGATGTTCGCGGCCCTCGGCATCCAGGTCACCGTGATCGATCAGCGGCCCGAAATCCTCGACTTCGCGGACGCGGAGATCATCGATTCCCTCGTCGTGCAAATGCGCGAGCACGGCACGACGTTCCGGCTGGGAGAGAAAGTGATCAGCGTGGGCCGCGACGCGAAAGGCGACGTCCTGGCGCGCACGGAGAGCGGCAAGAAAATTCACGGCGACGCGCTGCTCTACACGGTGGGCCGGCAAGTGAATACGGATTCGCTGGCTCTCGACAAAGTGGGCATCGCGACGGACGAGCGCGGGCGCATAGCGGTGAACGCCGCATACCAGACTGCCGTGCCGCACGTGTACGCGGCTGGCGACGTGATCGGATTTCCTTCGCTCGCTTCCAGCTCGATGGAGCAAGGCCGCATCGCTGCGACCTGCATGTTCGACGACACACGATGTCCGATCATCGGCCTGTTGCCGTACGGCATCTACACGATCCCCGAGATCTCGATGGTCGGAAAGAACGAGAAGGAACTGACCGAAGCGAAGATCCCGTTCGAGAGCGGCGTGGCGCGCTTCGGCGAGATCGCCAAGGGTCAAATGGTGGGAGACACGAGCGGCATGTTGAAGCTCTTGTTCGACCCGGAATCGTTGAAGCTCCTCGGCGTCCACGTCATCGGCGAAAGTGCGACCGAGATCGTGCACATCGGTCAAGCCGTGATCGCGTTCGGCGGAACGATCGAGTACTTCCGCGACAGCGTCTTCAACTATCCGACATTCGCCGAGGCGTACAAAGTCGCGGCGTTGAACGGGATCAATCGGCTCTGAAGCCTCTCGACGCGGCCGGTCCAGTGAGTGAGCCACAAATTCGCGGTCGAACTCGGGCCGCTTGCGCACCCCTGGACTGCGTCGCAGTGCCTCCGAGGGTTGCAGCGAACCCGCGTCGTCACTGCGCCTTGCCAGTCCGGCGCAATCAGCCCGCCTTCTGCCGCGAATTCGTGGCTGACCCTACTCTTTCGTCACGAAATCGGATTCAGATCGGCGGCAATTTCAGCGCATCTCGATTCGGCGGCATCTCGAAGCGGCGATCCGGCGTCGTGTAACCGAAACCGCCGAGCCTGGCGAGCGCGTGCAAGCCGATGTCGTCGATGTGCATGCGTTCGTTCACGAACGCGTCGTCGACGAACACGTGCACGACGCGTCCGATCACGACGTTGCCGCCCGCGGGACGGCCGGGATTCGTGCGCACGACTTGCAGCGTTTCGCATTCGAACGCCCATGGTGCTCGCGCGACTCGCGGCGGTCGAACGACTGCGCTCGGCGCCGTCACGAGACCGACCAAGTCCCATTCGCTTTCACCGTACGGCAACGAGTCGCCGCACGCGGCCACTTCGCGCGCGTACTCCGTCGTCGCTGCGTTCACGACGAACTCGCCGGTGCCGCCTTCGCTCTTCGGTTTGCAATTGCGCAAGCTGTCCTTTTCTCCACCGCTCGCATCGTTCGCCGGGCAGAAGAGGATCGTCATCGGATCGCTGCCGATGCCGTTGAAGAACGAAAACGGCGCCAAATTGAGCTTGCCGTCCGGCGAGATCGTCGACACGAACGCGATCGGGCGCGGCACGATGCAACCGATCAGGAGTTTGTAGCGATCGCGCGGAGCCAAGTCTTCGGGGCGCAGTTCCATGAGTGATTCGCGCACGGTACGCGATGCTGCTGCGTCGAAAAAGCCGGAGCGCTCTCTTGCCGTCGATCGCTCACGCAGCGCGTGATAGGTTCATGTCGTGAAGCATCGACTGCACTTCGTCGCGCTCCTGTTCCTCGGCGCCTGCGATCCCAAGGGCGCACCGGTGGTCGTGAAAGCGCCGACGAGTGTCGTTTCGGTCATTCCGAATCCGACGATCGACCCGGCGGCTCAGAAAATCGTTCCCGAGCTGGGCGGTGCGTACAAGGCCTTGAAAACAGGGCGCTTCGACGAAGTGCGGCGCATGGTGGAGCAGTACGTTTCGGCGAGCGGAGCGAGTGCCCATCGCGGACAAGCCGAGTTCGTCGTCGGCCTCACGTACCACCGCCAGAATTTCTTCGACTCGGCGAGCGAGCACTTTCTCGCGGCGCTGAAGTTCGAGCCCGGTTTTTTGGAGACGTACTACTACGCCGGTCATTCGCTCTTCAACGTCGGTCGACTCGAAGAAGCGCGAGCGGCGTACGCTGTCTACGCCAAGTACAAGCCCGATGATCACGCGACTGCGTTCGGGCAAGGACTCGTGGAGATCGAAGCCGACCGGATCGACGACGCAGAACGATTCGTGACGCGCGCCATCGAGCTTGCCGCGAAGCAACGGGCTGCTGCGCAGGACACGCGCTCGATCGACGGGGATCTGGGTCGTTACAACGCGCGGCTCGGCGATCTGTTCGCACGTCGGGATGACTGGAAACGGGCGCAGGATCTGTTCGAAAAAGCGGCCGGACTGCGTCCCGATTCGCCCGAGATCTGGAGCAAGCTCGCCTCTGCATGCCAGCGGCTCGGTGACTCCGCTCGTGCAGCGACGGCGCGCGCCAAGGCTGACGAAGCGGCGGGCAAGCGACTCAGGTCAGACGGAAATTCTCGATGAAAACTCCTGTTCCGTGCTCACTCGTCGCAGCACTGCTCGCAAGTTGTTCGCATGAAAGTGCACCGGTCGCGAACCCGTCCGTCGCGACGAGCGTGTCGTCGGGCATCGCGATCGAGGACGTGACCGCGGCTTCCGGCATCGGCTTCGTCCAAACCACGGGACGCACGCCCTCGACTCAACTGCTCGAGGTCAAAGGCAGCGGTCTCGCGCTCGTCGACTACGACAACGACGGCGATCTCGACGTGTTCGTGCCGAACGGCGCGTATCTCGACGCACCGAGCAGAGGACCGGGTTGCCGCATGTTCGAAAATGTGGGCGCCATGAAGTTCCGCGACGTCACCAGCGCGCTCGGTGTCGCGTTCACAGGATTCGGAATGGGCGTCGCTGTCGGCGACGTCGACGCGGACGGCTTCGACGACATCTACATCGCAGCGTTTGGCAACGACGTGTTGTTGCGCAACGACGGCGGCAAGCGCTTCGTCGACATCACGAGTGCCTCGGGACTCGGCGATCCGCGCTGGGGCACCAGTGCAGCGTTCGGTGACGTCGACAGCGACGGCGATTTGGATCTGTACGTCGTGAACTACGTGAAGTTCGATCCAGCCAAGCCCTATCCGCCCGAGCGTTTCCAAGGCGTCGACGTGTTCGCAGGCCCCGTCGGAAAACCGTGCGACTCCGACGCGCTCTACTTGAACGACGGGGGTGGGCATTTCACCGATGCGAGCACGACGTCCGGTATCACGAAAGTGCTCCCTTCCGCGGGTCTGGGCGTCGTCATCGGCGACTTCGACGGTGATGCGCGCCAGGACATCCTCGTCGGCAACGATTCGATGCCGAGTTTCTTCTTCAAGAACAGTGGCGGAGCGCAATTCGTCGAGATCGCCGAGTCGATCGGGCTCGCGCGCAACGGCGACGGCGCAGCGCAAGCGACGATGGGGATCGCGATCGGCGACGTGAACGGTGATGGCAAGCCGGACGTGTTCACGACGAACTTCGCGAACGACACGAACACGCTGCGCGTTGCGGCGAAGGAAGGCTTCTTCTACTCCGATCGCACGAGTCAATACGGGGTCGGCCAAGTCAGTCGGCCGTTCCTCGGTTGGGCGACGGCGTTCGCGGACTTCGATCTCGACGGTGACGAGGATCTGGTCGTGTTCAATGGTCACGTCTATCCGAACGCGAGTCGGCAGACGATGGACTCGACGTACGCGCAGGCGCCATTGCTCTTCGCGCGCGTCGGCGGCCGCTTCGAGCGAGTCACGGCCGATGCGAACAATCGCTGGCTCGCCGAAGAACACGTCGATCGCAGTGTCGCGTTCGGCGACCTCGATCTCGACGGTGACCTCGACATGGTCGTCGGCGGCGTGAACCAGAAAATGCGCGTGCTCGCCAATCGAGCGCGCGGTCACTGGCTCTCCGTGGAGCTCATCGACGAGCGTCCCGGCATCGGAAATCGACGCGGAATCGGCGCGAAAATCACGCTCTCGCAAGGAGGCGCATTGCAAACGCGGTGGATCGTCGGCGGAGGCTCGTACATGGCTACATCGACGGCGATTGCACACTTCGGTCTCGCGGCGACGACCGGTTTGGCGTTGGAGGTCACGTGGCCCGACGGCGTGAAGCAGCACGTCGCGGATGTTGCGATCGACAAGCGCGCCGTCGTGCGGCGCAAGTGAGTTCGGGCACCCCCACACGTCGCTCGTGGATCACGCGCGGCGTCGTCGGCATCGTGCTCGCGACATTCTTTTCCGACGTCGCACACGAGGCTGCGACAGCTGTATTGCCGCTGTACCTGGCTTCGATCGGGCTCGGACCGGCGGCACTCGGGCTCGTCGAAGGCTTCGCCGATCTCGTGTACTCGCTCGCCAAACTCGGCGGCGGTGTGATCGGTCACAGAGTCGAGCGCAAACGACCGATCGTCGCCGCTGGTTATGCGTTGACGATGCTCGGGACGTCGGCGATGTCGCTCGTGAGCGGTGCCGGCGCGATGATGAGCTTGCGCGCAGCCGCGTGGGTGGGACGCGGCGTGCGATCACCGATGCGCGACGCGATGCTTGCCGACGAAGTCGAACCGACACATTTCGGTCGCGCGTACGGCATCGAACGAGCAGCAGACATGTGCGGAGCTCTCGTCGGACCGCTCCTCGCGATCTTGCTCGTGTGGATCGGCATGTCCGCGCGATCCGTGATCGCGTGGACCATCGTTCCGGCGGCGATTCCCGTCGTCGCGATCCTGTTCATGACGCGAGACAAACGTGTTGCACCGCAGTCGAGGACGTCGACGAAGCGCGCTCCGCTTCCGAGGGACTTCAAACGCTTTCTCGTCGGCGTGCTGCTCTTCGGACTCGGCGATTTCTCGCGCGCGTTCCTGATCCTGCTCGCGGCGCGCGCGCTCGGAGACGAAGGCCAATCGAAGCCCGCGACGCTCTCGATCGCCGTCGCGATGTACGCACTGCACAACGGAGTGTCCGCTCTCGCGGCTTATCCGATCGGCAAGTGGGGCGATCGGACGTCGAAGACCCGATTGCTCGCGTGGGGCTACGCGCTCGGTGTCGCGACGAACGTCGTGCTCGCGTTCGGATCGGATTCGATGCCGTGGCTCGTCGTCGCCGTCGTGATGTCGGGGGTGTACGTCGCGGCCGAAGAAACGCTGGAAAAAGCCTGCGGAGCGCAATTTCTGTCGCGCGAATCGCGCTCGCTCGGACTCGGAGTCTTGGGGGCGTCGAATGCGGTCGGCGACATGATCTCTAGCGTCGCGATCGGGCTCGCGATTGGCGCAGGACGACCGGAGATCGGTTTCCTGGGTGCGGCCGTGTTCGGCGTTCTGGGTGCCTCGTGGATGTTCCGCATTGCCAAGAGTCAGCCTGATGTCGGCGTTTGAACGCACGACGCCGACCGTGCGACCGCGCGGTCCAGCAGCGGAGGGGATATCCTCCGCGACTCACGGACAATCGCGTCATCTACAAGCCACCTGATCACTCATGCTCACTCCGCTCTTGCTGCTCGTTCTGGCCGATCCGACTCCGCTGCAATCCAAGATCGAGGACGTCACGCTCTACGGAGCTAGTGCGCTCGTGCACCGCAGCACGAGAGTCCCGGGCACGGGATCGTTCGCGATCCAGGGTCTGCCACTCGCGATGGACAAGGACAACGTGCGCGTGCGTTGTCTCGGCGGTGACGTGATGAGCGTCGAAGTGCGTGATCGCCAGCAAGCGACGGCGCCGAGTGAGCGACTCGAGTCCTTGCGCGCAAAGCTGAACATGCTGGCGCGCGATGTGCAGGCCGCGCGTGACGACGTCGCGATCGTCGAAGCGATGCGCGATCATCTGAGGAGCCTGTCCGATCTCGCGTCGAAGGACTTCCGCGCGGACGTGGGCGCCAAGCAGGGCGACAATGCGAATTGGAATCAGAGCTACTCGTTCCTGCAGACGAAGCTCGTCGAGAATGCGAAGTCTCTGCGCGAAGCGCGCTGGAAACTCGAAGACGCGGAGCGCGCATTCAAAGCCGTCGAGGTCGAGATCGGCAGCGTGCAGCGCGGTGGAAACGTGAACGTGCGCGACGTGATCGTCGACATCGAAGCGAACGGTGAAGCGACGCTCGACGTCGAATACATGGTGTCGGGCACGGGTTGGCAGCCGTACTACGACTTGCGCGCCGCGAGTGATCTCACGAGCGTCGAACTCGGCTACCGCGCGCGGATTCGGCAGCACACGGGGGAGGATTGGAGCGATGTCGCCGTCGCGCTCTCGACCGCAGAACCGCAGCGTGGTGCGCAGGGTCCCGAGCCGATTCCGCAGTGGATTTCACTGAACGAACCGCGCGCTTCGTCCGGCATGGTCATGTCGGAGGCCAGGAAGTCGGATGCGCTCGGCTACGCTGGCGAAAAGGCCAAGGGACGCGACCGTGATGACGGGCCCGCTGCGCCGCGCTTCGCGACGGTGCAGAGCCAAGGCCTGTCGGTGCGCTTTGCGCTGGCGCGCCGTGAGACGATCGAATCACGCGAACAACCGACGACCGTCCTCGTCGGTCGCTCGACGCTCGCGATCACGACGGAACGCCACTGCACTCCCGCGCTCGACACGACCGTGTGGTTGCGCGGCAAGGCGAAAAACACGAGCGACTGGACCATGCTGCCAGGCCAGGCGTCGGTATTCCTCGGCGCCGATTATCTCGGGCTCGCGCAACTCGACGCGGTGCAAGTCGGTCAAGAACTCACGCTGCACTTGGGCGCCGATCCGATGCTCACGGTGAAGCGCACGCAGACCGAGGACATGGCGAAGGGGCCAGGCTTCCTGTCGTCGCGCGCCGAGAAGATCGAAGGCTGGCGCGTGCACTTCGAAAACCACGGCGCGATGACGAAGTCGACCGACGGTTCCGTCGACGTGATCGTGCGCGAAGTCCTGCCGCGCTCGAGTGATGAACGCATCGACGTCGAGCTCACGAAAGCCGATCCGAAAGAGTCGAAGGACGAGCGCTGGAAACAGGATCTGAGCGAGAAGGGGATTCACACCTGGCTGATGCGCGTGCCCAAAGACGGCGCAGCCGACCTCGTGTGGCAAGCGACGATCACCTATCCGAAGGGTGCAGACTTGATTCGGCAGTGAAAGTCGCCGCGCACTCGCCGATTGGATGTTCGCGAGCCTCTACACCGTTCATGCGGATAGCGGGTCCTCCCATGGCCCCGAAACTGAAGTCGATGCGACGGTCCGGCACCCCCGCGACACCGCCCAAGCCCACGCACGTCCGCGACATCAAGGCGATTCAGAAAGACGCTGAAAACGCGGCCGAAAGGCGCGCTGTCCTGGCTTGGGCGCTCGCCAACGACTGGAAAACGGCGGACGTCGACACGATCGAGAGGATCGACGAGGGCGGCTGGCACGGATTCGTGATGTGGCCTCGGCCTTGACCGCCGGCGATGAGGCGGATCAGGCGTATCTTTCGTCACGGGTGGCGCTGCGCGGCGCTGTGCTTGTAAGATCCGACATGTGCCCAACCGGGGGTCAGCCGCTCCCTCGCCCGCACTCGCTCTGTCAGCGGCTCGTCGAACTTATCGACTGAGGAGAGTCCCAATGAAGTGGAATCGATTCATCGCATGGAGCGCGTTCGCCGCGCTCACGGCCGGTACGTTGCGTCAGCTCGACGCGTTCCCTGCTGGTTGTTGAGGCGGTCGCAAGAGCGGGGGCAGTTTCGCTCCCGGTGATTCGGCCGGAAATCCCGGTCGCGGTGCTCCGAGCAACGGCGGCGGCGGCGGAGCCGGAGGCGGCACGACGACGAGCGGTCCTGGAGGGCCGGCCAAACCGAAGGTCGCCACGAACATCCTCGAGTTGACCGCGGTTCCGCGCGGCGCGACGACGCTCTCCTTCATGAAGATGGATTGGAGCTATCCGGTCCACAAGTCGGCCGAAGTCGAACGCACTTCGGGCACGGCGCCGGTCGCGATGCGGCGCGCCTTGTCGCGCGAAGAAGCTCTGCGCTCCATCGCTGGCCAGGATCCGCGGCCGCTCTTGGTGCTGCGCGAGTGTTCGGTGTGCAACAAGACGGACGATGCGTTGTTGAAGGGCGGATCGGAGAACGATCGCACGTTGGTGCTCGCGCGCTGGTTCAACTGCGTCAAGTTGCCGCTCGACGTGGTCGATCCGACTCATCCGTTCAACGCGCTGTTCCCCAACGACGAGTCGGAGCACTTGTTCCTCGCGCTCGCCGATGGCAGCTCGAAGATTCCGCTCGAGTCGGACGGCTCGCGCACCGAGCTGTGGACGGGCATGAGCCGCGTGCTCGAGCTCGCCTACGAGAAGAATCCTGCGCCGGCGTACGCGGATGTGCTCAAGCGTTTCACGAAGATCGACATCCTCGACGCGAAGATCATCGAGGAAGAAGCGAAGAAGGGCCTCGAGATGGAGAGCCTGCGTCCGGACCGCAAGAAGGTGGACGATGTCGAGCGCAAAATCGCCGACGTGCGCGCGCAAATCGACGCCGAAAAAGCTGCTGTCGAGAAGCTCATGACGCTCGCTCCGCGCCCGCCTGCCGTAGCGAAGCCGAGTGTTCCGGCGAAGGCTGCGCGCTGACGATTTCGTCGGTCGCATGGATACCTCGACGCAGGGCGGGCGCACACGGCTCGCCCTGCTTCGTATCCGCATGAGCCGCATCGTCGCAGTCGCCGTAGCGGTGGTCGTCGTGCTCGTCGAGAGTTCGTTCGCGCTGCAAGGTTCGAACGATTCGAAAGACGAGACTTTCGAGCTCGTCGATCCGTACACGACGAACCAGCGCACTTCGCTCGAGCGCGCCGGTTACGTGGGGTTCGGTCCGTTTCCTTTGTGGGACGGCGTGCGCACGAGCGACGTCGAGGAAGCGATCGGTCGGAAGCTCCTCTGGGTGGAGACGGCGCACTTCAAGCTCGGTACGACGCTCGAGACGTACAAGTCGGCGAAGGGTGATCCGCGCGAGGAAAAGCGCTCGAAGGAAGAGCTCAAACGGCTCGAGCCCAAGTTCGCGAAATTCAAACCCACCGCAGGCAAGGTCGACCCTTGGTTGCGCTTGCATCTCTACGCGCAGCGACTCGAAGAGCAACACACCGAATTCGTGAAGACGTTCTCGCTCACGCCGGAGGACTTCGCGACCGAGAACGAGAAAGTTCCCTTCGACGCGCCGCGCGGTCAGGGTCCCTACCTGGGCCAAGTGCGCAAGGCCGTCGTTCTACTGCTCGAAAAGCAGTCGCACTTCGGGCGCGTCAACACACGTTGGTTCACGCCCGTCGATCACCAATCCGCGCGTCTGCGCATGCCGGGCGGCGGCATGCTCTTGATCACGTGCGCCGAGACGCTCGTGAAGTGGGGTTACGAGCAAGATGCCGCGCTGCACAGCGTCGTCGCAGCCGACGTCGTGTACAACTTCGTCGACGGTTTGCGCGACCACGGCTACTGGTCGCCGCTGTGGTTCAAGACGGGCCTGGCCCACATCGCCTCGCGCAAGGTCGACGAGAAGCTCGCCATCTACGCCTTTCGTTCGGTGCGCCAACACGACACGGACGCGTGGAAATGGGAGCCGCGCGTGCTCGGCCTGGTCGCGAACGACTACGTGCCCAAGTGGGCGGAGATGGCGGCGTTCACCTCGTGGGATCAGCTCACCGGCCCCGGGCACATGGTGGCGTGGTCGCGCGTCACCTGGCTGCTTGGGCAGCGCGGAATGGACCTGAAATCGTGGCTTTTCGGCATCACCGAGCCGTTTCACGACTTGAAGGGAGACGCGCGGGCCAGAGCCTTGCGTGCGCGCGAAGTCGAAGTGACGGTCCAAGTCTTCGCGAAGAATTTCGCCGAGATGGATGCCGCTTGGAGGCGCTGGGTGCAGGACACCTACAAACGCTGAAGCGACATTCACAAGTCGGCGTGCGTCGTGGACACTGTGCGCCATGATGCGCATTCGACGAACTCTCGCCGTTCTCTCGTTGTTCGCCGCGGCATGCACGACTCCGGTCCGCGCGGGTGACGAGCGGTTGCACGTGGTTCTCTTGCACACGAACGATCTGCACGGACAAGTGCTGCCGCGCAAGGCGACCTGGTTGAAGAAGGATCCCGCGCCCCTGGTCGGCGGAATCGTGCGCGTCGCGGCGTACGTCGATCGCGTGAAGAGCGCGGCTCGCAAGGCCGGCGAGATCGTCTTCGTCGTCGATGCCGGCGATTGGTACCAAGGTACTCCCGAAGGTTTGCTCGACGGCGGAGCTGGTTACTTGCGCGCACTCTCGTACGTCGGCTACGACGCGATGTGCGTAGGCAATCACGAGTTCGATCACGGCATTCCGAATCTCGTCGCGATGTTGAAGGAAACGAGGGTGCCTGCCGTCGCAGCGAACTTGCATGTGAAGGGCAAAGACGAGCATGTCGACTGGGTTGCTCCCTGGCGTGTCGTCGAACGCGGCGGCGTCACGATCGGGTTCGTCGGCCTCGTCACCACGATCACGCCCGAGATCACGCACCCCGACAGCAAGACGATCGACTTCGCAGATCCGGCGACGGCCTACGCGCGCGCTGCGCAGCATCTGAAGGGCAAGGTCGATCTCGTCGTGCCGTTGACGCACCTCGGCGTCGAAACGGACCGGGCGCTCGCGCAGGCGCATCCCGACATACCGCTCGTCGTCGGCGGGCACAGTCACACCTTTTTGAAGGAAGGGCTGCGCGAAGGGTCGACGTTGATCGTACAGACCGGTTCGAAGGCGAGCGCGATCGGCCGCGTCGATCTGTGGCTCGACAAGACCACCAAGAAAGTGCTCGAAAGCAGCGCAAAACTCGTCGATTTGGACGAGGAGCCGCCGGCCGCGTTCGCGACGGAACCGATCTCGATCATCGCGCAGAATCTCGTCGCGCGCACCGAGTTGCGCATGAAGGAACAGATCGGCGAGATGCTTGCGACCGCCGAACGCGCCAAGGATCCGCTGGCCTCGAGTGCGATGGGGAACTTCCTCACCGACATTTTGAAGGAGCACACCCGCGCCGATGTCGCCTTGATGAATCGCGGCGGAATCCGCGCGGATCTCCATAAGGGTACGATCACGCGCCGCGACGTTTTCGAAGTCATGCCGTTCGACAACAGCGTCGTCGTGCTGAAGATGACGGGCGCGGAGCTCACGTCGATGGTGCGCAATGCCGTCGAAGGCAAGTCGCACTCCGGCATCGAAGTGAGCGGCATCCACCTTCACGTGAAGGTCGAAGCCGGCGACAAGCGCACGCTCGTCGGCGTCCACATCGGCAACGAACCGATCGATCCAGCCAAGACTTATCGGGTGGCGATGAACTCGTTCATGGCCGACGGTGGAGACGCCTACATCGAGAAGGCTCCGCCAGGGGACAAGCGCACGGACGACATGACGCTCCTGCGCGAGGTGCTCGAGAACGTGTTCGTGAACAAGAAGTCGGTGTCCGCCGCGACAGACAATCGCTACGTGGTGACGAAGCCGTGATCGCAGCACTCGTACTCTCGCTCGCCCTCTTCGTCGCCGAGGACCTCGGCGCGCTCGACAAGAAACTGAAGTCGTCGGATGATCGTGAGCGCGCATCGGCCGTCACGGAATTGGCGAAAATAGGCTCGAAAGAGGCCTGGACGCGCGTGATCGACGCGCTCAAGGATCCGGCGTCGAACGTCGGCGACGAAGCCGAGATCCAACTCGCCAAGCTGAACGTGCCCGAGCTCGTCGACGACCTGCTCGGCAAGCGCGGTTTGATGTCTGGCGACGAACGCGTGCAGTTGCGCGCAGCAGGCGTGCTCGGTTCGCTCGAAAGCGGCACGTTGCCCGCCGTGAAGTTGACGGCGGCGCTGGCCGCGAAATCGATCGAAGTCCGCCGCACGCTGCGCGCGAGCATCGAACGCATCGTCGGTTCGGGCCGCATCGCGGCTCCCGATCGATTGATCGCCGCGCTCGAGTCGTGGACGAAGAGTACCGAAGACGCCGAAGTGCGCGCCGCCGGATTGTCGGCGCTCGTGCGGTTGCCCGAGCAGATGCCCGAGAATCCGGTCGACCTCGCGAAGAACGGTGACCCGCCTCCCGTGACGTGCGCGGTCTTGCGTCTGTTGGTCGGCGCGAGCGATCCCAAGGCGCGAGCTTTCGTCGCGCAATGCTCGCAGAGTCCCGAGCGATCCGTGCGCAGCCAAGTCGTCGAAACGATCACTGCGAACCCCGACTCCGAAGGTTTGAAGTTGCTCGTCGCGATGTTCGAGAAGGAAAAGAACCGACGCGTGTCGTGGGCGATCGACGGCGCGCTGGAGCAGCTTTCGGGACTCTCTGGTGGCGGAAAAGCCGACTTCTGGCGCGCTTGGATCGACAACTTGGGGCCCGAATGGAAGCCTTCGACGGGCACGTCGAAACCGACGGCCGCGCGCGCGGGTGAGACGACTGCGCCAAAGATCGCCGGATTTCCGATCGTCGGCAGTGCCATTGCGATCCTCGTCGACTTCTCGGGCTCGACTTGGGAAAAACGAGCCGACGGCAAGACGCGCAAGGAGAAGCTCGACGTCGAATTGACGAAAGCGCTCGAGGCCCTGCCGCCGGATACCCTGTTCAATGTGATCCCGTTCACGTCCGAACCGATCCCGTTCGAGAAAGCGCTCGTCCCGGCGACGACGGCCAACGTGCAGCGCGCTTTGAAGTTCTTCACGGGCAACAAGACGAGTGGCAAGGGCAACGTGTGGAGCGCGATCGAGCTGGCGCTGGAGGACGAGCGCATCGACACGCTTCTGGTCCTTTCCGACGGTGCGCCTACGGGCGGGTTGCGTTGGAACATCGACTTGATGCGCGAGCACTACGTGTCGCGCGATCGCTTTCGTCACGTCGCGCTCGACGTGATCCTCGTCGATTCGTCGAAGCGCTTGCAGGACAAGTGGCGGGTGTGGGCCGAAGCCACGGGTGGTCGTATGCTCGCGATCAGCATGCAGTAGTGCGCGCCGAACGAACCGTCTCTCACCATCCAATTCATCGGACGCGAGTCCGCTCGCCCGCGAAACGCAGCGCCGGCTCGCATTTCCAGCGAGAGCACGTTTCTGCTAGAAAAAGCGGCCCAAAACCGTGGAAACAGCGCCATGACGACCCTCGCACTCTCGACTCCCAAGACGCTCGCGAACGGGAAGGTCACATATCGGAGCGGCGCTGGCGTCGCGCTCCTGACGCTCACGAATCCGCCTGCGAACGGCTACAGCCACGCGATGATGCGCGACATCGACGAGGCCGTCCTGATGGCGCGCTTCGACGACGCGGTGCACGTGATCGTCGTCGCCGGTGCGGGCGAGAAGTTCTTCTGCGCAGGCGCCGACATAGCGATGCTGAACGACGTCACGCCGAGCTTCAAATATCAGTTCTGCTTGCACGCCAACGAAACGCTGTTGCGCTTGGAGCACACGCCGAAACTCGTGATCGCGGCGCTCGGCGGACACTGCGTCGGTGGTGGGCTCGAGATCGCGATGGCGTGCGACTTGCGCATCGCGCGCAAGGATTCCGGCAAGTGTGGCGTGCCGGAGATCGCGCTCGGCGTGTTGCCCGGCACCGGCGGAACTCAGCGACTCGTGCGCATCGTGGGCAAGAGCCGCGCGATCGAATTGATGGCGACCGGACGATTGATGGCGTACGAGGAAGCGCTGACGCTCGGACTCGTGAACGAAGTACGCGCGACCGGGAGCGACGACGAGTTCTTGAACGGCGTCCTCGCGTACGCCCAATCGTTCTGTCCGCCGAACAAAGCTTCGCTGTCGGTCGGCTTGATCAAGCGCGCCGTGCAAACGGGAGCGGAAATCCCACTAGAAAGCGGACTCGCTCTCGAACGCGAGCTGCAGGCACGACTGTTCTCGTCGCTCGACGCCAAGGAAGGCATCGCGGCCTTCGTCGAGAAACGCCCGGCCAAGTTCCAAGGTCGATGAGCGTCACGATGCGAGCCGTCCACGTCGTCGCGCACGGAGACACCAGCGTCTTGCAACTCGTCGAACGGCGGACGCCCGAGCCGAGCGAGGGCGAAGTGCTCGTGAAGATGATCGCAGTGTCGGTCAATCACCTCGATCTGTGGGTGCGACGCGGCATGCCCGGATTGAAACTACCGCTGCCGATGATTCCAGGATGCGACGGCATCGGCGAGATCGTCAAGCTCGGGGAAGGTGTCACGCACTTGCGTCCCGGCATGCGCGTCCTCGTCGAGCCGGGTTACAGCTCGGGCGCGTCGGCGCACGATCTCGCGGGCAACGATCATCTGTCAGACGACTACAAGATCCGCGGCGAGCACAGTGACGGACTCGCGTGCGAATACGTCGCGATTCAGGCGCGTTTCGCGCTGCCTTTGCCCAAGGGAATCGATCCGATCAAAGCTGCAGCGGTCCCGCTCGTGTTCCTGACCGCGTGGGGGATGCTCGTCTCGCGCGCGAATGTGCAAGCAGGCGAGAGCGTGCTCGTCATCGCTGGCACGAGCGGCGTCGGTTCGGCTGCGATCCAGATCGCGCGCGACCGCGGCGCGCGCGTGTTTGCGACGGCCGGAACGACGGCGAAAATGAACTTGGCCCGCAACCTCGGCGCCGACGAAGTCGTCGATCACTCGAAACCGGATTGGCCGAACCAAGCCAAGAAATTGACGGCAGGTCGCGGCTTCGACGTCGTCGTCGAACATGTCGGACCGGCGACGTGGGAAGGTTCGATGCGCGTGCTCGCGCGCAACGGTCGACTCGTGACGTGCGGAGGAACCACGGGGCCGCTGGTACAACTCGCGTTGCCCCACTTGTTCATCAAGAACCAGTCGATCCTCGGATCGACGATGGGGCCGCGCAGTGCGCTGCCGACGATCATGGATCACGTGGCGCGCGGCGTGTTCATGCCCGTCGTCGATCGTGTGATGCCGCTCGAAGAAGTGCGCGCGGCGCATGAACTGCTCGAATCGCGACAAGTGCTCGGCAAAATCGTCCTCACGCTTTGAGTCAGCGGAAAACACCATGAAATCAAGCGACATTCGCACGGCGGCCGTCCTCGGCGCGGGAACGATGGGCCACGGCATCGCGCACGTGCTCGCCTCGATCGGCGTCGAGACGCGGCTCTTCGACGTGGCGCCGAGTGCCGTCGAAAAGGGGCTCACGTCGGTGCGCTCGAACCTCGAGAAGGGCGTCGCGAAGGGCAAGGTAGCTACCGTTGATCGCGACGCGGCGTTGGCCAAGTTGTCGGGCACGACGCAACTCGACGAGGCAGTTCGCGGTGCGCAGATCGTGATCGAAGCGGTTCCGGAAAAGCTCGAACTGAAGCAATCGATCTTCCGCGATCTGGGCTCGAAGCTCGGACCCGAAGTGCTGCTCGCGACCAACACGAGCTCGCTGCCGATCACCCAGATCGCCGAAGTCACGCGCCATCCAGAGCGCGTCGTCGGCATGCACTTTTTCAACCCCGTGCACATCATGAAGTTGCTCGAGGTCGTCGAAACGCCATTGAGCTCGAACGCAGCGGTCACGTGCGCGATGGAACTCGGCGTGCGCATGAGCAAGGAACCGATCCGCGTGAAGGACGCACCGGGTTTCGCGAGCTCGCGCCTCGGCATCGCGATCGGAATGGAAGCGATTCGCATGCTCGAAAGCGGCGTCGCCAGTGCTGCTGACATCGACAAAGCGATGGTCCTCGGCTACGGATTCCCGATGGGGCCGTTGAAACTGACGGATGTCGTCGGACTCGACGTGCGCCTCGCGATCGCCGAGTACTTGTCACGCGAACTCGGAGACCGATTCGCGCCGCCGCAGTTGCTGCGCGAGAAAGTCGCTCGCGGCGAGCTCGGCCAGAAGAGCGGCAAGGGATTCTATGACTGGAAGGAGTGACCTTCCGCCGGCGCCGCGCTCGCGTTTCGTGCTTCCGTCGGCGCATCACGGCGTACTCGACCAAAGCCAGCGTGAGCGGTCGCTCGAGTTCGTTCGTGCCCTGCTCGAATCACCCACCGCGCCGTATTTCGAGGACTCGACGCTCGCTGTCGTGCGCCGTTTCGCTGCCGAGAGACCGCGTCTTTCGATTCGACACGACGAATACGCGAACGTCGTGATCACCTGGCCCGGCGCCAAAGCGTCGAAGCGCAAACCCGCGCTCGCGTTCAGCGCGCATCTCGACCATCCAGGCTTCCACTACAGCGGCGTGAGGTCGGGAGTTCATACTGCGCATTTCCACGGCGGCGTTCCGGCGCGCTTCATGCCGGGTACGCCGTTGCGCTTTTTCACTGCCGATGGAATCGCCTGCGCAACTGCGACGGTGAATTCGGCCGAAGTGAAAGGTGAAGAGGGGATCCTCGCGACGCTCGCCGACGTGCGCGGCCAACTCGCGCGCGATTCGTTCGGTGTGTTCGATCTGACCGACGGCGTGATGCGTGGCACGCGCCTGTCGGCGCGCGTGTGCGACGACTTGATGGGCGCCGCCGCGATCCTCGCGCTGCTCGACGAGTGCGTGCGATCGAGTGTCGAGCAACCCGTCATCGGCATCTTCACGCGCGCCGAGGAAACGGGTTTCATCGGCTGCATCGGGTTGCTCGAAGCAAAGCTGCTCGCGCCGGACACGATCGTCGTCGGGCTCGAGTGTTCGCCACGCCGATCGACGGCGCTCGTGGGGAAGGGGCCGGTGATCCGCGTCGGTGATCGGTTGTCGGTGTTCGATCCAGCCATCACGAGTGAGATCGAAGCGGCGGCACGTCGCGTATCGGCCAGAGCGCCGAAGTCCCTGCGCCAGCGCGCTCTGATGGACGGCGGCAGTTGCGAATCCACCGCGTACAACGCATTCGGCATACGCGCCGGAGCGATGTGTCTCGCGCTCGGCAACTACCACAATTGCGGCCCAAAACAGGCCATTCAGCCCGAGTTCGTCGACTGGAACGACTTCGAAGGCCTCCTCGCGATCATGATCGAATGCGCGCGCGGCTTCGACATTTCGACGAACGTCGTGAATACTCGCGCTCGTTTGGTGAAGACGTTCGAGCGCGAATCGGATCGACTCATCACCTCCGCAAAGCGCATGTCGCGCACACGCACACAGAAAGCAGTCAGCCAGTCATGAGCGAACGCAGTTGGGGCGAGGCCGATACCGCGCCGCCGCCGAAAAAGAAAACGATCCCGACTTGGCTGTGGTTCTGCGGCGGAGGCTGCTTGCTCGCCGTGGTCGGTGCGATCATCGCGGCCACGCTGATCGCGTCGTATTTCAAAGACGTCGGCAATCCAGAAGTACAGTGGCCGAAGGTGGCCGAAATCCTGCCGTTCGACGAACGCCCGCCCGAGCTCGATCTCAAGGGCGGCGGCGGATTCATGGGTCTCGAGGGGTACGTGTTCGACGACAGTCGCGGCTACGCGGCCATCTTGATGGTGTTTCCGCTGGGGCAGCGCGCCGATCGCGACGAGTTGATGGACCCGACCAAGGACGGCGGCGTCATGGGTGTCGGCAGTCGCAAGGACGCCACAGCTTCGAAGTTGAAGATCCAAGGCCGCGAAGTTTCGGTGCTGCGGTTCCATCAGATGTCGGACACGAGCACGGGTTCGAAGGGCATGCCGCGCGCAGGCGCGGGTCCCAGTGCGCTCATCGACTTGACGAAGGAAGGCGCGTCGAAGTTCGTGATCTTGCAACTCGTCAGCCTGCATTCGAAAGACGCGATCGGCGACGACGTCATCGAGACTTTCTTGAAGCCGTTCCATGTCGGCCCCGTCCGCTGATTCGAAGCGAGTCGGCGGCTCCGGCGTCGTCGTCGGCGTGGCACTCGCGCTGATGGGTTGCGCCGTCCTCGCCGCGTTTTTGATCATGTCGCGCGGAGGTGCGGTCGACGGTGCGGCGCTGATGGAGAGCACATTCGGTGTGCGCGGAATCGGTTCGCGCTACGGAATCGTCGAAGCGCGCGAGATGCCTACGGGCGCGTGCGTTGTCATTCTCGACGATCCCAGCGCGCGGATCGAAGCGGCGAGCGCCGGAGAATCACCACCGAACGACGAACGTGTCGATTGGGGAAAAGTGGCCATTTTACCGTCGAAAGCATGGCCTCGACGCATCGTCGTCACCCTACCGAAGGCGCAGAGCAGCCAAGCTCCGATCGACGCGTTCTTCACGAAGAGCGAATGGCAGGACGTCTCTCAACTCGGTTCGAAGGGCGGCAAAGTCGTCGTCGATTCGAAGAAGCTCGCGTGGCGCGGGTTCGACGCGCAATGGGTGCACGAGCGCGCGTATGAACAGCCGCTGACCTTTCGCGATGCGATGAGCGTCAATCTGAGCGTCGAGGGGCGACCGTGTGTACTGAGTGCCTACTGGTCACGCGGTGAAGCTGCGTCGGAAGCGCAGTTGAAGGAACTCCTCGCGTTGTTGGACTCGAGGAAGTAACTGTTCGCGGGTCTCATCGCCGCGACGGATATACGGCCTACGTTTCGAACTCACGAACGATTCGACCGAGAGAGCGCTTCGTCGAGGAATTCTGCGATGTGAACGACGCGCACGTCGAGCTTCGAGCGCGCGATGCCGGCGGACCACTGCAACTGACAGCCTGGATTCGCGGTGACGAGCGTCGTGGCGTGCGTCGCTTCGAGCGCGCTCAACTTCGGTTCGAGGACCGCCGCGGCATCGACTGGACGCAGCAGCGAATAGATGCCAGCCGAACCACAGCAGCCCTCCGCATCGTGCATCTCGACGCGATCGGCGGTGGCGACCAGGTCGAGCAGCGTGCGCGGCTCAGTGCGTATCTTCTGCGCATGACAGAGATGGCAGGGATCGTCCCACGTGATGCGCTCTCGATTCGTCACCGCGTCGGTGGGCGCCAGCGCTTCTCCGAGCGCAGTGCGGTACGAAGCTTCACCGAGGAACTGCGTGAAATCGACGACGCGAGCCGAGAAACGAAGAGCGCGTTCGCGCCACGGAAGATCGTTCTCGAACAGGGCCGCGTACTCCTTCATGTGCGCCCCGCAGCCAGCGCTGTTCACGACGACGCGCGCGGAGCGACCATGTTCGTCGACGACGCGTTCGAACGATTCGATCGTCGAGCGAGCCAGTGCACGCGCTCCTTCGCGATCTCCGTTGTGTGCGTGGAGCGAACCGCAACACACGTGGTCCGACGGCACACGTGATTCGACGCCGCAGTGTGCGAGCACGTTCACCGTCGCGCGATTCACGCGACCGAAGAGTTCGGGGGCAATGCAGCCTTGCAACACGGCGACTACCTCGCGCCGCGTGCCGCGTGCCGGCGTCGAATCGGGGAGCTTCATCCGCTCTGCAAACGGTGGGATCGAGGGCGCGTCACGCATCGTCGTCGAACCGGCGAGTTTCGCGAGTGCCTTCACCGCGCCCGTGGATTGAGCCAAACGCCCAAGAAACGAGGCAGTCTTCAGCATGAAGCGCGATGGCAAGATCACGCGGAAGCCGACCCACCGCGCGAGTCGTGAACTCCATGGCCGTGGATGCACTGCGTCCAACCCGAAGCGCGTGTGTTCCATCAATGCGCCGAACTGAACGCCCGACGGGCAAGCGCTCTCGCAGGCGCGACAGAGAAGACAGAAATCCATCTCGGCCGCGAACTCGTCGTCCGCAGGGAGCGTTCCCTCGGCGACAGCGCGCATCAAGTGAATTCGACCTCGCGGGCTCGACGGTTCGGCGCCGGTGAGTTGGTACGTAGGGCACGAGTTGAGGCACAAACCGCAGTGAATGCAGTCGAGGCTCTTCGTGTAGTCGATGAGCTGCGCGTCATCCACGGCGCACGACCTCCGGCGGACGGGCTGTTACGAAGCGCTGCGCCGGATCGAGTGCGAACTTCAGCCGCCTCATGAGATCACGCGCCGTTGCGGGAACGTGCTCGAGCGGATCGAAAGCACTCCGCGTCGCGACCGGAACGTTGGCGATCTCGACCGAGGCCCCGGCCGCGAGTATCGAACAGGCGACGTCGACGATAACAGCAGCGTCGATCGCTACGTGGACGGCCGTGACTCCGGGATGGATGACGATCCTCGCCAGAGGAGCAAGTGAATCGATGGTCGCGAGAACGGACGGCAGTACGCTCGAGACGAACGTCGCGCTCAAGGTGGACTCGCCTTCGAGCACGCGCAGCGCATCGATGCGCACGCGCGATTCGAGTCCGTCGAATCGCGTCGCATCCCCGACGAGGCGTAGCGCGTGCTCGACCTCGACGGCCAGCACGTCGCGTCGACCCGCGAGGCCGACGACGAGCGACCACCGAGTTCCGTTCGACCCGCTGACCGCGACGCACACGGGCCTCAGCGCCGAGGCGATGATCGCGCGTGCTGCGCTCAGCGCGGAATCGCGGCCGAAATAGGCTGTTTCCAACACGATTTCGTGCACCGGTAGAGGAAACAACCTGAGGGACGCCTCGAGCACGACGCACAACGAACCGCGCGATCCCGTGACCAAACGGTGCACGTCGAAACCGGTGACGTTCTTCACCAAGCGACCGCCCGACTTCACGACCGTTCCGTCGCCGAGCGCGACACGCACACCGAGCACGTGATTGCGCACGGGTCCGTAGCGCAGTCGATCCAAGCCAGACAGTCCGCTCGCAATCGTTCCGCCGAGCGTCGCATGCTTCGCCATCGAAACGTCGGGCGTCAAATGATTGCCGCCCGAGCGTGCGATTTCCGAGAGTGCCGCCATCGTGCTGCCCGCGCGCGCGGTGATCGTGCCGTCGCCGCGCTCGTACGAAGTGACGCCCGAGAACCCGCGCAACGAGATCGCGAACTTCGGTTTCTCGCGCGGCGGACCGTGTTCGAGTTTCGTGCCCGAACCGATCGGCAGCACACGCCAATTCCGGGACGACGCGAGCACGAGCGCGGCCACGATATCGGCCTCGCTTGTCGCGAAAACGACGGGGATTTCGCGCTCGTCGACGACGGCGGTGCCGACGGAACGCACTCCGAATTCACTCTCCAAGGTGTCGCGTGTCTCGCCCACGGCTAGCCTTCGACGCGCTTCGTACGCGTCTCCATGCAAGCTCGCACGGGCAACAATTTGCCTGGATTCATGCGCTTTTCGGGATCGAAGGCTTCACGCACGCGACACATCGCGGCCAAGTCCTCGTGAGTGAAGAGCTGCTCCATGCCTTCGATCTTCTCGAGGCCGACGCCGTGTTCGCCGGTCAGCGATCCACCTGCTGCAAGACACAGACGCATGATCTCGTTGCCTGCGTCGAGCACGCGCGCGAGTTCATTCGCGTCGCGACGGTCGTAGCTGATGTTGGGATGCAAGTTTCCGTCGCCTGCGTGGAACACGTTGGCGATTCTCAATCCGCGCTTCTCGCAGGCGTCGGTGGTCGCGCGTACGAGTTCGCGCAAGCGCGTGCGGGGCACGACGGCGTCGGTCACGTACAGGTCTGGCGCAATCCGCCCCATGGCTCCGTACGCGCCCTTTCGTCCGGCCCACAAGCGCGCTCGTTCATCGGCGGCGCGTGCGCGGCGCACGTCGTACGCGCCGTGACGAGCGAGAATCGTCTCGATGTCGCGCAGATTCGACGCGACCTCGACTTCGGTTCCTTCGCATTCGACGAGCAAGACGGCTCGCGCATCGGTCGGGTACCCGGCGGCGAGCACGCTCGCTTCGATCGCGCGAATCGTGTTGTCGTCCAGGATCTCGAGCGCCGAGGGCTCGAGTCGCGCAGCGATCACGTCGGTGACGGAATCGCACGCAGCATCGAGGCTCGTGAAGATCGCGAGCAAGGTCTCGACGACCGGCGGCGTCGGAACGAGCTTCACCGTGACTTCGGTGGCGACGCCTAGCAGGCCCTCGGACCCGACGAAAATTCCGACGAGATCGAGTCCGCTCGGGTCGACAGCGGGTCGCGACAAGTCGACGATGTCGCCGGCGGCGGTCACGAACACGAGACCGAGAACGTGCTGCGTCGTCGATCCGTACTTGAAGCAATGCGGACCGCCCGAGTTTTCGGCGACGTTGCCGCCGATCGTGCACGCCTTCTGACTCGACGGATCAGGCGCGTAGAAGAGGCCGTGTTGCGCGCACGAGTGCGTCAGGTCGACGTTGACTACGCCGGCTTGGACGCGCGCGAAGCGATTCTCGACGTCGACCTCGAGCACGTCGCGCATGCGCGCGGTCGAGAGGAGCACCCCGCCATCCACCGGCGTCGCGCCGCCCGAGAGTCCGGTGCCTGCGCCGCGCGGAACGATCGGCACTTTCCAAGCGGCGAGGAAGCGCAGCGACAGAGCCGTCTCTCGCGTATTGCGCGGCATCAATACGAGATCGGGCACGCGCCGCACGTGCGCGAGCCCGTCCGATTCGTACGTTGCTCGCCTCGTCGGATGCGTCACGAGCCCCGAGTCACCTACGAGCGCGCGCAACCCCTCCGCGATCCGCGCGTCCATCAGAAATCGATGCGCGAGAGTTTCCAGCGCGCGATGAGCAACATGATCAATGCGAAGGCGAGCGAGGACAGAATCGAGAAGAACGCGTTGTAGCGCAGGGGCGAAGTCCAGCCGAACTGCTTGGCGTACCACTTGTCTGCGTCGAGCGAGGACGCCGAGCTCCCGTCCGGTCTCGCTCCGGAAACGAATTCCTGCAACGCGTCGACGTCGCCTCCGCGGGCCACCCACGCATCGTCGTACTCGAAGTCGAACTCGAAGAGCCAGTTGCCCAGCCCCAAGAACGCGCGCTGGCGTTGGACGACGGTGTCTCCGCGCTTCTCCGACCATGTGACGAGGTCGCGCACCAAGCGATCGAAAGGATCGCGCGCACGCTCGGCCTTCTTGACGATTTCGGGCTGGGAATTGAGCGTTTTCACCAGCTCGTTGGCAGCGCTCGTCGACGAACTGCGCGCCCGTTTGGGGGCACCGCTCGAGGTCTTGTCGTTCACACGCGTCCGCCGCGAAGCCGAGATGTTCGAGGAGTCGATCACGCTGGTCCACGTTGCGGTGGTGGTGCTCAAGTCGATCGTGCGCCCGCTCCAACCGCTGCGCACGAAGCCCTCTGGTTCCTTCGCGAACCTGAGCTCGCCGACCGGATCCTCGAACGCGAAGTCGGGCGCACTCACCGCGCGGCGCAGGTTGTTGACGAGGAAAGCTGCGTCGCCGGTCTTCGGCAGCACGTAGTGCGTGACATCGATCGCGGTCGCGAGGGTCTGCAAAAGCGGCGCATCCATTTGCTCGAGCGTTTCTTTGGCCTCGGCCGAGTCGCTGGCCTCGATGCGTTCGTGGATCTGCGTGACCGCGTGTTCCTTGTTGAGCCACAACACGTTGTGTACGCAACCGTTGAACCCGAAGAAGAGGATGGACATGAGCAGCGCAGTGATAGAGCTGCGCGACAACACACCGACCATCGTCGAGAACGCGTGAATCAGTGCGAACACGTAGACGAGCGTCAACGCACTCCACAGGAAGGCCGGATCGCTGTAACCGGAGCGCACGAGGAAGCCGATGTGCATTCCGAGTACGAGCACGAAGGCCAGCAAGCCGACGAAAACGATTCCCGACAGATAACGCGCGAACAGCAGCACGAAGCGCCCAGCCGGCTTCGAGAACAGGATGTCGGCTTCGCCCTTTTCGAGCATGCGCGGAACGAAGAACGCCGTCGCCGCCAGAGACAACATGATGCCGAACGTGCCCGCGAGCCCTTCGATGAAGATGTCCTGCAAGCCTTGGATCGCTGCGATGTGCGCATCTTTGGTGGCTGCGGCTCCGGCCCCGAGGACGCCGAGTTCCGAATACTTGAACGTCTGCCATCCGAACAGCACGTCGAGTTCGGTCGGCTTGAAAGCGATCAAGAACGTCGGCGCGATCAGGCAGATCGAGAGGATGACGAGGATCCGGAAGACCTTGTTGTCGAGCACCTGGTAGAAGGCGTCCTGCAACAGCGCCTTCGAAGTGTGGGCATTCATTGCACGCCCTTTTGCACCAGTCCGATGAACGATTCCTCGAGCGTCGCGCGACGCTGCGTGATCGATCGAATCGAGATGCGCGCGCTGCGCAGACGATCGATCGCTTGGTCGAGTTCGGCCTCGTTCACTTTGAGCGACACGACGTGTCCGTCGAGCGCGAAATCGGCGCCGACTCCGGCCAGGATCTCTTTCAGATTCGTAGGCACGCTGCCGATTTCGAATCTCACTGCACCGGTGCGCGGCGTCAGCTCGTCGATCGTCCCCTGCCGGATGATGCGGCCTTTGTGCATGATCACGACGCGGTCACAGATCATCTCGACCTCCATCAACAAGTGCGAGTTGATGAACAGCGTCGTACCGCGATTCTTCAAGTCCGTCACGAGCTCGCGAATCGCCGCGCGCCCGATCGGATCGACGCCGTCGGTAGGTTCGTCGAGGAACACGAGCTCCGGATCGTTCACGAGCGCCTGCGCGAGCCCGATGCGCTGTTGCATGCCCTTGCTGTACTCGCGCACTTTGCGGTCGGCGGCCTTCATCATGTCGACGCGTTCGAGCAACGGATCGACACGCTTCTTCACGTCCTCCGGGGACGATCCGGCGAGAGCGCCGAACAAGTGCATGACTTGTCGACCGGTCAAGTGTCCAGGTAGACGGTGCGCTTCGGGGAGATAGCCGACTTTGCGGCGTGAAGCAGGATCGTCGGGATGCAGCCCGAAGAGTCGCGCTTCACCTTCGAAGCGGCGCACGAGGCCGAGCAAACACTTGATCATCGTCGTCTTGCCCGCGCCGTTCGGCCCGAGCAGACCGAAGACGCTTCCGCGTCCGACTTGCAGCGACACACCGTCTATCGCGGCGACTTCGCTCTTCGAGAACAGGCCTTTCTTGTAGACCTTGCGCAGATCCCGGACCTCCAGGATGGAATCGGACGTCGTCATGGAACGCAGAGGATAGCGAGTCGTGCGACGTAGAGCGCACGCGGCTCGCGATCCAGCGCGTGGGGTAACTCGAAAATTCGCCGGAGAATTCGGGCGGTCTGCGACTTCCTGGTGGGGTTGCGATTCCTCCGGGGGATGCAGCGAGCCCGCGTCGTCATCGCGCCTGGCCAGGAAATCGCATCCAACCCGACTTCTGTATCGATCTTCCGAATCACCCCACGAGCGCGAGCCGCGCTGCGCCGATCCAACCGGCGTCGGAACCCAATTTCGCCGGCAGAATGCGCACACTCTGCAAACGATCGCCGTACGAACGATCGCGCAAGCCGGCGCGAATGCCCTCCTCGAGCACGTCGGTTGCAGCGCCGAAGCCGCCGCCGATCACGAACACGCGCAGATCGAGCAAGCACACGACCATGCCGAGTCCACGGCCCAAGTCGCGACCGATGTCGTGCATGAGCTTGCGTTCGGGGCCGTCGCTCGCGCGCGCGAGCTTCGACAGGAGCGCGAGGTCACCCGGCTTTTCGCGCGGCAATCCAGCGGCCGTCGCGCGCTTCGTCGCCGCCGTCGCCGATGCGAACTGTTCGACGCAGCCGTTTCGACCGCAGCCGCACGGCGGTCCGTCGGGATCGATGCACACATGTCCGATCTCGCCGGCCATGCCGCCTGGACCGCCGTACATCGCGCCCTTCAGCACCAATCCGCCGCCGACGCCGGTGCCGAGCGTGATCATCAGCATGTCGGATTCGCCGACGCCCGCGCCGCACCAGTGCTCGCCGAAACCGGCGCAGTTCGCGTCGTTTTCGAGGATCACGTCCTTCTCGGCGAAGCCCAGACGTTTGGCGATCTCGCGCCGCATCGGCACGCCTTGCATCGCGAGCAAGTTAGGACTTTCGAGAACACGCCCGCCGGCGTGATCGATCAGGCCGGGTGAACCGACGCCCACGCGCGTCGTTGCTCCCAGCTCACGCGCGAGTTGCGCCATGCGATCGAGCACCGCGTCCGGGCCGTCGACGAGTCCCGTGGGGATCGATTTGTGCTCGAGAATTCGGCCCGTTTCATCGCAAGCGCCAGCCTTGATGCCGGTACCGCCCAAGTCGATGCCGACGAGCCTCATCGCGAGCGCTCGCTACTCTTCCGCCGCAGACTTCGAGCGACGCGTCACACGACGGTACGCCTTCATGTAGTTCTGGGCCGTGGCCGACCACGAGAAGTCCTGCTTCATGCAGCGCATGGCGATCGTGCGCCAATCAGCGGCTTCCTTGTAGTGCTTACGCGCGAGGTCGAGCCCGTCGAGCAAGCTGTCGCCGCTGTAGCTCTTGAACGTGAATCCCGTGCCGTGACGCACGTCGGTTTCGACGTCGACGACCGTGTCTTCCAATCCGCTGCCGTTGTAGATGATCGGCACGACGCCGTAGCGCATGCCGATCGCGCACAACGAATTCGAGCTGTGATAGTGCGACGGAAGCAGCAGGAAATCCGCGCCGCCGAGCAGTGCATGTGCGGCACCCGCGTTGTATTGCTCGATCAAGCGGCAGCGACCTGCGAACGTCGTCTCCATCGTGCGCACGCGCTCGAGGATCTCGCTCTTACCCGAACCGATGAGAACGACTTCGACGCTGCGCTCGAGGATCTGCGTCAGCACTTCGGCGAGGATGTCGAAGCCGCTGTCCGCGTCGAAGCGCCCGATCACAGCCGCGACGGGTTGGCGCGCGCCGGTGTCGAGCTTCCAATTCTTCTGCAGCGCTTCCTTGCACTTGCGCTTGCCGTTGAGCTCTTTGTCCTTCAGCGAGTACGTATGCGGCAGGAGCGGATCGTTCGACGGATCCCAGGCTTTGTAGTCGATGCCGTTCGTGATGCCGACGAGCTCTTTGGCGCGGCGACGGAACACTTCGTCGAGCCCGTCGCCGCGCTTCGTCGATTGAACGCGCTCGGCGAAGCTCGGCGAGTGCACGCCGACGATCGTGGCGAACTCGACGCCCGACTTCAGGAAATTGACTTTGCCCTGCAGCTCGACGCCAGCCACGTTCTTGAAGATGCGATGGGGGATGCCGATGTGCGGCAACACCTCGCGCTCGAACTGACCTTGTATCGCGAGGTTGTGAATCGCGAAGAAGGTCCCGGCACCACTCGCGGGATGCGTCGGATCTTTCTCGGCGTATTCGAGTTCGCGGATCACGGGGATGAGGCCCGTCGTCCAATCCATGCAGTGGATGACGTCCGGCGCGAACTCGAGCAGCACTAGGCTCTCGAGCACACCGCGCGAGAACACTGCGTAGCGTCGCCAGTTGTCGGCGTAGGGCCCTTCTTCGTCGCCGTACGGCGAGCGCGTGCGGAAGAGCGTCGGGTGATCGATCAGGACGACCGGCAGATCGCCGAGTTGGCCCGTGAAGACAGCGAGCGTGATCTTCGCAGCGCCGTCCTTGACGCGCACCTCGCCGACCATCGTCAAGTCGGTGAGCGGCGACACGTCGACGTCTTGCGAATAGGGGAGGAACACGCGCACGTCGCTCCCTTCCTGACGCAAGGTCCGGGGGAGTGACTCGGCAACTTCCGCCAGACTGGTGCGTCGCACCAGGGCGCTGAGTTCCGGGGTTACGAAGGCGATTCTCAAGGACGTGCGTGGACTACGCGTGGTGCTTGCGTCCGGCCGCGGCCAGACTCCGAAAGGGGGCCCCTCGAACGGTGATGATTAGCGAATAGATCGGGCTGCGACATGGGTCACAAGGACGGCCATCCGCCCGAGCGCCAAAGTAGAAAACAGACCGCGCGAGTCCCAAGAAGCAATTGCAACGTACTCGCAAGTGATTGTCAGATAACGACTTGAGGATCATTACTTTGTGAGCTTGGGCGCCGCTGCACGAGGGGCAGGCCGCGACCGGGGGCCGTCTTGGACCGCTCGCGTCCGGGTGCCCGTGAACGCGTCTTCACTGCATCGACGCCGCTACAATCCGCGCCCCCGCTCGCGCTCCAACGTCCACGGATCCACCACGCATGACCCAGCCCACGGCCCTCGTCAACCACACGCTCAGCGCGTTCACGGACCAACTCGCGGCGCGGTCGCCGACCCCGGGCGGAGGCAGCATGGCCGCGTACTTGGTCGCGTCGGGCAGCGCACTCGGCGCGATGGCGTGTCGCTTCACGTCGGGCGAGAAGTTTGCCGCGGTCGAGGGCGCGATGGCGCGGCGCGTCGAGACATTGGAGAGCGTGCGTACGCGCGCGCTGAAATTGGTCGACCTCGACTCGCGTTCGTACGACGCGGTGACGGCTGCGTACAAACTGCCGAAGGCGAGTGACGCAGAGAAGGCCGCGCGCTCGGCTGCGATCCAAGCGGCGATGAAAGGTGCGCTCGAAATTCCGGCCGAGACGATGGAGCGCGCACTCGAAGCCTTGCGCATCGTCGCTGCTGCCCTGACCGACGTGAATCCGAACCTCGTCTCGGACGGAGCGACAGGTGCGACGTGCTTGTGGAGCGCCGCTGAGAGCGCACTCTTGAACGTGCGCATCAACGCCGCTTCGATCCAAGACAAAGAGTGGGCGAGCGCGCGACTCGCGCACTGTCTCGCGCTCTCGGAAGAAGCGCATCGGTTGCTCGCCACGGCGAAGACGGCTGCGGCGCGTCACCTCGCGAACTAGGGATCGACACATGCACAAACTCGTTCTGATCCGCCATGGCGAGAGTCAGTGGAACCGCGAAAATCGCTTCACTGGATGGCGTGACGTGCCACTGTCCGAGAAGGGCGTCGTCGAAGCGCGCGAGGCCGGAAAACGCTTGCGCGAAGCTGGTTTTCAGTTCGATGCGGCGTACACGTCGTACTTGAAGCGCGCGATCAAGACGTTGTGGATCACGCTCGAAGAGCTCGACCTGATGTGGATTCCGGTGACGCGCGATTGGCGGCTGAACGAGCGGCACTACGGTGCGTTGACTGGGCTCGACAAAGCCGAGACGGCTGCCAAACACGGTGAAGAACAAGTCTTGGTGTGGCGCCGCAGCTACGACATTCCGCCGCCGGCGTTCGCACGCGGTGACGCGAACGATCCGTCGAACGATCGTCGCTACGCGAAGTTGTCCGAGAAAGAACGTCCGCTGACCGAGTCGCTGAAGGACACCGTCGCGCGCGTCGTTCCTTACTGGGAGTCGCAGATCGCGCCGCGCGTGAAAGCCGGTGAGCGTTTGATCGTCGCCGCGCACGGCAATTCCTTGCGCGCGTTGGTGAAGCATCTCGATCGCATCGCCGACGACAAGATCGTGTCGCTCAACATTCCGACGGGGATTCCGCTGGTGTACGAACTCGACGCGAATTTGAAGCCGCTCTCGAATCGCTATCTGGCGAGCGATGCCGAGATCGCGGGGGCGACACACGCGGTGGCGTCGCAGGGCAAAGCGAAACACTGACGCTTCGTGCGCGTCGCGATTCTCGGATGCACGCCTTCCTCGAGTTCCTCGCCGAAATCGCCGCGCATCTGCTGCCCGAGTGGATCCAGCGCAACATCTCACCGAAGAATCAGCTATGGGCGACGCTTGGCTGCACGCTCGTGATGCTGGCGGTGGTCGTGCTCGTACTCGTGTTTTTCGCCGCCCGCTGAGGGCTGGGTTCGAATGCTCTGCCGAGCGCTATTCCGCTGCGCGAGTTAGCCTGCGGCAGACGTTCTGTTCCAAGGGCTGGGTCCCGTCTTCCCGAGGTGAATCATGCAAATCTCGCAACGCGTATTCGCGGCAGTCTCCCTCGCGCTCGTCAGCTTCGCGCAGGCGCCCGCTTTCGCCAACGTTCTGAAAGTGGCGCCCAGCGGCGCACCGTTCACGCAAATCCAAGCTGCAGTCACTGCGGCCGGACCCGACGACGTCATCTTGATCAGTTCAGGCTCCTACGGCGCCGTGACGATCGATGGCAAGTCGCTGACACTGTGCAGCACCACTGCAGGAATCGTGTCGATCCTCGGCACGACGACCGTCAAGAATCTGACGCCGACACAGCGTGTCGTCCTCTCCGGTCTCAAGGGCTACGGACCGATCACGTCCGGGTTTCCTCCGCTTGGCGCGGGAGCGGGTTTGGTGGTCGTGAACAATGCGGGCCATGTGCGAGTGGAGAAGTGCACCTTTGAAGGCGCCATAGGATGGGGAGACAACACCACGGGTGGCTCCTTCGGAGGCTGTTGCGACATGTCCGCGGTGAACGGTGGACGAGCCGGCGCCATGCTCCGCGACAATGCGCAAGGCGTTTCGTTCGTCGCGTGCGCATTGAAAGGTGGGCGCGGCGCCAACGCTATCTTCCAGGTTGCTGCCTGTGATTGCGGCTCGGGGAGCTTTGGCGGAGAAGGCTTGAGTGTCACATCGACGCTGACTGCACTCTACGACTGTAGCTGCATCGGCGGAGGGGGCGGGCACGACGCGAACGGCGGTGCAGGCGGACCGGGATGCGGCATTTCATCCGGAACGTTGCTCTCGGGTGCGTTCGCATCCGGGACGAGCTTCCAGGGCGGCAACGGAGGAAATTCCTGGGGCGCATTTCCCTTTCTCGTCGGCAGCTCAGGAGGGCACGGACTCGTTGTCGGTAGCTCGACCAGTGCGCGCGTGCTCAACGTAGTGTTCAGCGGGGGTGCGGGTGGCTTCAAGGTCTCCGAGCCTGGGGTTCCTCCAGCCCCACCCGGAGCCCAAGGCGCTTCTGGAGCATCCTTCTCGAGCAGTGGACCGATCTTCTTCGATACGGAATCGAAGCTCGTGATGACGACTGATCGCGTGGCGCACGGGGGCACTGTCGTCACTCTGCGCGTCCAAGGCCTCGCTGGGCAGAACATCCGCTTGCTCGTTTCAAGATCGTCGACGTTTCAGATTCTGCCCTCCTGGCGCGGGACACTCTTGAGCGCACTCGGGAAAGGTGCCGTCGACGTGCCGATGGGAACGATCCCGGCGAGTGGCCTCCTCGAAAGACGCTACCTCGTGCCGCAACTTCCGGCAGGAGCGACGTCCGGCGCGGTGTTCGTGCAGGCTTACCGATTCGATCCGGTGCTGGGCCTCAAGCTGTCCGCTGGGACCACCGTGACGCTGCTCCGCTGATACGGCACACGGCACTCTTCTTCTCGATTCGCCGTCGTACGTCGGATGTGCGTCGCTGGCGATCTACGACGGCGAACCGAGAAGAAAAGTACCGGGTTCCGTAACGGTCAATCGCGCTCGTCGATCCAGGCCATTTGGATGGCTTCGAGGAGCGACTCGTTGCTTTTCTTCGGATCGCCGACGAAGCCGTCGAGCTCGGTCACGAAGCGATGCAAATCGGTGAAGCGCACCGTCAGCGGATCGATGTCGGGCTGCGCATCGGCGAGGCGGATGGCGATCTCGCGCACGTCCGTCCACGTGAGCTTTGCGGCAGGCATCACACGTCTCCGAGCGACTTGCCCATCAACGCTTTTTGCGCCACGTTGTTCATCAACAACGCAGCGAGCGGCAGCGTCGCACGCTCGAACTCGTCGCGCGCTTTCTGAATCGCTTTGACGTCGGTCGACGACGTCGCTTGCTTGGCTTTCGCGAGCGCGTCCTGTAGATCGAGCACGCTCTCTTTGTCGAGCCCGGCGCGCGCTGCATTCAGGTGTTTCTCGGTGTTCAGCACCATCGTGCCGATCTCGGTCTTCAAATCGGCGACACGGCGCGCGTCGAAGTCGGCTTGCGCGTGTTCGTACGACTTCTTCAACATCGTCTCGACTTCGCCGTCGGAGAGCCCGTGCATCGGTTGGACCTCGACTTTCGCTGTCACGCCCGTCGATTGTTCCTTCGCGCCGACCGTGAGCACGCCGTCCGCATTGATGTGGAACTTGACCGACACGCGCGCCATCCCGGCCGGCATGGGCGGAATGCCGCGCAGCTTGAAGCGGCCCAAACTGCGGCAATCGGCGGCCAATTCGCGCTCGCCCTGCAAGATGTGGAAATCGATGCCCGTCTGATTGTCGGCGTACGTCGTGAAGCCTTCGGTCGCTTCGCACGGGATCGTCGAGTTGCGCTGGATGATCTTCGACACCGCGCCGCCCATCGTCTCGAGACCGAGCGAGAGCGGCGTCACGTCGAGCAGCAGCATGTCGCGCTTGCCGCCGACGAGGATGTGCGCTTGCACGGCCGCACCGAGTGCGACGACTTCTTCCGGATTGAGTTCCGTGTGCGGCTTCTTCTCGAAGAAGTGCTCGACGCGTTTGCGCACCGCGGGAATGCGTGAGCTTCCGCCGACGAGCACGATTTCGTCGATGGTGCGCGTCTCGAGCTTCGCGTCGGAAAGCGCGCGTCTGCACGCGTCCATCGTTCGATCGACGAGGTCTTTCGTGAGCGCGTCGAACTCGTTGCGCGTCACGCGACGGCGCCAATTCAGCCGCAATTCAGGCACGTGCACGTGAAAATCCGCTTCGGGATCGGTCGTCAGCGCGATCTTCGTGTGCTCGGCGCCCATGCGCACGGCTTGTTGGAAACCGGGATCGTCGACGATGCCGGGGCCGTGCTCCTTCGCGATCGATTCACGCGCGAGCCCCGCCAAACGCTGATCGAAATCGTCGCCGCCCAAGTGCGTGTCACCGGATGTCGCGAGCACACGGAAAACGCCGTCTTCGATCGTGAGCACAGTGACGTCGAACGTGCCGCCGCCGAGGTCGTACACGACGACGTTGCCCTTGTCGCGTTGATCGAGCCCGTACGCGAGGCTCGCCGCCGTCGGTTCGTTGACGATGCGCAGCACGTCGAGCCCCGCGAGCCGCGCCGCATCGCGCGTCGCTTGACGTTGCGTGTCGTCGAAGTACGCGGGCACGGTGATGACGCACTTCGTCGTCTCGACGCCACCGAGTGAACGGCACGCGACGTCGTGCACCTTCATCAAGATCAACGCCGACAGTTCTTCCGGCGTGTACTTCTTGCCGTGGATTTCGAGCTGGATCAGGCCGCGTTCGGTCTCCGTCGCCTTGTAGGGCAGCGACGCGAGCTCTTGCGCGACGTCCTTCAGTCCGCGGCCCATGAAGCGTTTGACGCTGAAGATCGTGTTCCGCGGATCGACGACGGCGTGGTCGCGCGCTTCGCGTCCGACGATCGGTTGACCGTCGCGCGGAAAGTGGATCACCGACGGAACGAGGGCGCTCTTGCCCTCGGGCTTGAGCACGATCGGTCGTCCGTCGCGCCACACGGCTGCGAGCGAGTTCGTCGTGCCTAGATCGATGCCGAGCGCGAATTCGGGCGCGGTGTTGTTGAGGACATTGAGTTCGATGTAGCCCATGGGGAGTTCAGCGTGTCGCCGCGCGCGCAAGTCGCAGCGATTCGATTTCGGTGAGCGCGCGATCGAGGTAGCGAATGGAATTCAGTTGTTGGCGTACGACGAGAAGCTTCGACGAGCCACGCGTGGGGAGAGGCGTGAGCAGTGACGCGATGCTCGCCAACGCGGCCGCGCGTCGATTCGCGAGCTCGCCGCGGAGTCCTACGAGACGCGGATCGAGCGTGTCGGTCGTCGCACGCGCTTCCTCGAGCGTCTCGTTCCATTCGAGCACTTCCATCAGAAATTCACGCGGCATGGCGCGCTCGGCTTGCTCGTCAGGTCCGCCGAGACTCCTGACGATCCAATCCGCGCGCTCGACGTCGTCGGACAAGATCTCGAAGGCCTTGTTGACACGTGCACTGTTGCGCTCGGCCAGATCGCGATCAGCAGACGCCGCCGCCCCGAAGAAATCGGGATGGATGTCGCGGCTGATGCGCAACACACGCTTGCGCAGGTCCTGCGCATCGATCGCGTAACCGGGCGCGAGGCCCAGCACATCGAACGGCCCGACGTCGTCCGCAAGCGACAGCGGTCGTTTGCAAGCAGCGCAACTCACCGGCGTTTCGAGCGCAGTGTTGCAGTGCGGACAGGCGGTCATCGACGGAGTCGCGCGGCTACACCGAGAACGATTCGCCGCAACCGCAGCTCTTCGCCGCGTTCGGATTGCCGAACTTGAAACCGCGACCCATCAAGTTGTCCTCGAAGTCGATCTGCGTGCCGTTCAAGTACAGGAAACTCTTGGGGTCGCACACGACGCGCACGCCCTCGATCTCGTTCAACTGGTCGACCTCGCTCATCTGGTCGTCGAAGCCGAGCATGTACGAGAAGCCCGAGCAACCGCCACCCTTGACGCCGACGCGCAGCGCGGTCGCGTCGCCCAGTTTCTGTTCGCTGATGATGCGCCGGATCTCGCTCACGGCGCGTTCGGTCAAAGCAATCATGAGTGTTTCGCCTCGGCGGGAATTTGTGCGCTCTGCTTCGCCTTGTAGTCCATCACGGCCGACTTGATCGCGTCCTCGGCGAGTACCGAGCAGTGGATTTTCACTGGCGGAAGCGACAGTTCTTCGACGATCTGCGTGTTCTTGATCAAGAGCGCTTCGTCGAGCGTCTTGCCCTTGATCCACTCGGTCGCGAGCGAAGAGCTCGCGATCGCCGAGCCGCAGCCGAACGTCTTGAACTTCGCATCGACGATGCGGTCGCCTTCGACTTCGATCTGGAGCTTCATGACGTCGCCGCATTCGGGAGCGCCGACGACACCGGTGCCGACGGTGGCTTTCGCCTTGTCGAGCGAGCCGACGTTGCGCGGGTTGTTGTAGTGATCGATGACTTTGTTGCTGTAGGCCATGTGTGTTTCCTCGGGGCTTCGTGCGAGTCGCGATCAGGAGATCGGCGCGCCCGCTGTGTGTAGGGTTGGCTTGTGTGTGTGTTCTGCGTGCACGCGTGTGTTCTGTGGCGCGTGATGCGTGTGGATCAGTGCGCTCCTCCGCCCGACCAATTGACCGTGGAGAGATCGATGCCTTCTTGCACCATTTCGTAGAGCGGTGACAGCTCGCGCAAGCGCTTGACCGCCGTGATCACGTGTTCGATGGCGAAGTCGACTTGCTCCTTCGTCGTGAAGCGACCGAAGCCGAAGCGGATCGAACTGTGCGCGAGCTCGTCACCGACGCCCATCGCGCGCAGGACGTGACTCGGCTCCAAGCTCGCGGAAGTGCAGGCCGAGCCCGACGATACCGCGATGTCCTTGATGCCCATGATCATCGATTCGCCCTCGACGTAGCTGAACGACAGGTTCGAGTTCGTCGGCAATCGATGTGCTTTGTCGCCGTTCAAGTGCACGTGATCGAGCGCGGCGAAGATCTTCGACTCGAAGTAGTCGCGCAGATCGCTCGAGTACTTGGCGTCCTTCTCTAGATCGACGCGCGAGAGTTCGCACGCCTTGCCGAGCCCCACGATGCCCGGCACGTTCAGCGTGCCCGAGCGCATGCCGCGTTCGTGTCCTCCGCCGTCCATCTGCGCGACGAGGCGCACGCGCGGATTCTTGCGGCGCACGTAGAGGCAACCGACGCCCTTCGGACCGTAGATTTTGTGTGCGGTCAGGCACAGCAAGTCGACGTGATCGGCTTCGACGTCGACGGGCACTTTGCCGATCGCTTGCGTCGCGTCCGTGAAGAACAGCACGCCCTTTTCGTGGCACAAAGCGCCGATCTCGCGGATCGGATTGAGCGTGCCGACTTCGTTGTTCGCCCACATCAACGCGACGAGGATCGTGTCGGGACGCAGCGCGGCGCGCACGGCTTCGACGCTGACGCGTCCGGTCTTGTCGGGGTCGAGGTACGTGACTTCGAAGCCCTGCTTCTCCAGGTGCTTGCACGTGTCGAGCACCGCCTTGTGCTCGACCAGGCTCGTGATGATGTGCTTGCCCTTCTCGACGTACATCTCGGCGACGCCTTTGAGGGCCAAGTTGATCGCTTCGGTCGAGCCCGACGTGAACACGATCTCCTTCGGGTTCGCGTTCATCACCGCCGCGATCTGAGCGCGCGCGTTCTCGACGGCTTCCTCGGCGTGCCAGCCGAACGCATGACTGCGGCTCGCCGCGTTGCCGAAGTTCTCCGTGAAGTAGGGGAGCATCGCGTCGAGGACTCGCGGGTCCATCGGCGTCGTCGCTTGGTAGTCGAAGTAGATCGGGAGCTTCATGGTCGTTCTTCTTTCACGCTCAGGCCGTGAGTACGTCGCCGCCGCTTTCGTGCGTCGCGCTCGGAGCGCGCAGCGGGACGGGAATCGAAGGGCGCGAGAGGGAACGCAACGTCGTACGCTCCATCAAGCCGTGGATGCCTTCGCGAATGCGCTGGAGTGGCGAGCGGATGCGGCACGTCGGCGCGATGTCGCAAGACTCGTGGGCGAGCTTGTCGGCGTGGCCCTCGCAATTCGTGATCAACGGCTCGCCCTCGAGCGTCGTCACGATCTCGGCCAGCGTGATCAAATCGGCCGAGCGCGCCAGCATGTAGCCGCCCGTCGCGCCGCGCTGCGACTCGACGATGCCTGCGTGCGCCAAGTCTTTGAGCACCTCGGCCATCAAGCGGCGCGGCACGGGATAGTGCTCGCCGATCTCACGCACGCTCACGACGCGCCCTTCGTGGTCCGCCATGTGGACCAGGGCGATCAGGCCGTATTCGGTTCTTTTGGTGAGCTGCAGCATCGGCAAAGCGCACTGAAACAGTGCTATTTGAAGTAGTGTAGGGGCTGCGGGGGCCCTGCGCCAGGGGTTCGAGTGGAAATCTACCGTTCACGGAAGACTATCGACCGAGCTGGCCAGGCGACTTTCGGAAGACCGATCTCAAGGTTGGAAGGCAGGGAGGCCGATCTCTGCCGGTCATGGCTCATTCTGCTTCTACCGTGTGCATCACCTGCGGCCTTGCGGTCGGCTCAGGTACGCAATTGAACCGCCTGAACAATGGGCAGACGTGCCCGACTTGCCGAGATCGCGTGCTCGATTCGATTGCGCCGGCCTTGCCGAGTGTCGTGTCGCGTTCGGGCCTGGACATGCGCCTCGAAGCTGAGGTTTCGCGCGAGAGTCACCACGACGTCGAAGCGCGTCCGTGGCCGCCGCCCGGCTACGGAGTGCACTGAGGAAGTTGGCCTCCTTCGTTGGTACGACCCTTCCGAGCGCTCTGACGCGGGTAAGGCGGGTGCGTCCTGTGTCGCCGAGGGGCGTTCGAAGCAAGCCCAACCAACCAAAGGGGCCAGTTTCCAGATGACTCGAGGGCCGGCTGTAGCTTGCTTGGGCGACTCTGCGGCCTGCAGCGCTCGCGAGTCAGCGCTCGAGCAACGCCCGCAGATCGTCCGGCAGCGGGATGGGGCCGCGTTCGCGCCGTGCCAAGTCGATGCACGCCAGTTCCACCGTCGCGTCGGCGATGCGCACTCCGTCGGACGCGCGGATGAGCTCGGACACGAAGGCCACCGACGCTGCGCCGATGCGTCCGACGCTCGTCCGGACGACGATTTCGTCCTCGTACAAGGCCGGCACGCGGTAGCGCAGCTCGGCTTTGCGCACGGGCAAGCCGATGCCGCGGCGCTCGAGTTCGGCGTACGAACAGCCGCGCTCACGCATCAGATTCGTGCGGCTTTCCTCGACGTAGAGCAGGTAGTTCGCGTGGTGGACGACGCCCATCTGGTCGGTCTCGCCGTAGCGGACGCGCAGACGTGTCTCGTGGGGGCCGGACGACATGCCGCGCATCCTGTCACGGCCCTGACCTCCGCGACAGAGCGCGCACCGACGGCCGGAGCCCCGCTGGCCTTCGACGCCCACGCCTGATAGAAACCCTGCGCGCCACGGCGCTCCCATGAGTTGGTCCGCATCGAACGTCCAGGAGCCGCGCGGCGATGCCACCATCGCGTCGTGGCTGGGTTGGATCGTGCCGGGCGCCGGGCACCTGTACGTCGGAGCGCCCGTTGTCGCCGCGTGCGCGTTCCTCGCAGTGTTCGGACTTCTGCTCCTCGGCATCCGCCTGTCGGACGGGATGGTGTTTCAGTTCCTGGACGCGGATCTGCGCGGTCCGATCGCCGGCGCGTTGACGCCGGAAGTCGGGAACGTATCGGGCCTCGTCTACTACATGAAAATGCACGGCTTCGGCGCTGCGCTGCCGCGGCCTTGGCCTGAGCACATTCACTTGGGTTCGTGGTTGATGGCCGCGAGTGGCATGTTGAACGTCGTGTTCGCGGTTCACGCCGCGGCGCTCGCGCGTCTCCCGAAGAACGTCGTCACGAAGGGCTTCGCTCCGGCGTCGCACGTGCTCGCCGGTTGGTTCGTGCCGGGGCTCGGTCACTTCATGCAAGGGCGTCGAGCGCGCGGAACGATCGTGTTCGTGATGCTCGTCGGCCTCTTCCTGCTCGGCACGTGGCTCGCGCAGGGCTCGAACCTCGATCGTGAGCGCCACTTCTACTACTGGAGCGGCCAGTTTCTGGCTGGTGCGCCGGTGATGATCCTCGAAGCATTGCACGGTCACGCATTGGTGACGGGCGACATCGAGTATGCCGACGCCGGACTCGTCTTCGGTTGCCTCGCGGGGCTGCTCAACATCCTGTGCCTGCTCGACGTGCACGCGTTCGGTCTGCGGCGCCTGATCGACACGACGGACACCGAGCACGCTGCACGCATCGAGACTTCGGGGATCACGGCGTGAACGACGTGACCGTGCACATCGCGCTGTTTCTCGCAGTCAGTGCCGCGATCGTCTTGTGCGGTGCTTTCTATTCCGAGCCCGACGATCAGAAGGCGTTCAAACTCTTGCCGAAGCGCTTCCTGTGGTTCGTCGGTGGTTGCTTGATCCTGCTTGCCGTCGTGCTCTTGATCGAGCACACGGTCGCCAGCGTGAGCTGATCGCAACTCCGACTCAGCGTGCCAAGCGGTACAAACCTCCTGGTGCGCGCAGCACGCAATCGGCGACTTCGAGTTCGATCAGTGCGGCGAGAACGGGCTGCAACTCCATGCCAGATCGCGCGCAGATCTCGTCGGTGGTCAGCGTTTCGCCCGTCAAAAGAGCCACGATTTTCACCGCTTCGCTTGTCGCGTTCAGCGGAAGGCACGGACGCGTGCTCTCGGCTTGGCCGGCTTGGCCGAACAGTTCGCGCACGATTTCATCCGGCGATTCGACGAGACTCGCGCCCTCTCGGATCAACCTGTGCGATCCGCGCGACATCGGATGATCGACGCGCCCGGGCAACGCCCACACCGATCGCCCTTGATCCGCAGCCCAACGCGCCGTGATGAGAGAGCCGGATGCGTGTGCCGCTTCGATCACGACGACGCCTACGCACAGGCCCGAAATCAGCCGATTGCGCAGCGGAAAATGGTGCGGCCGGGGCGCCTGACCCGGATGGAACTCCGACAACAACAACCCGCGCTTGGACATCGATTCTGTCAACGGACCCGTTGGCCACGGAGTGTCGACACCGGAACCAAGCACTGCGATGGTCGCTCCGTTCGCATCGAGAGCCGCCTGATGAGCCGCGTGATCGACGCCGCGCGCGAGTCCTGACACGACACATGCGCCGCTTTCAGCCAACGCTAATGCGAACCGTCTCGCCTGCGTTTCCCCATACGGCGTGGGAGAGCGAGAACCGACGATTGCGACACGCGGCTTCTTCTCCAGCAACTCGACGAGGCCCGCGAGCCAGATCCGCTCAGGCCCACCCTCGATCGCCCTCAACTCCTCAGGAAACGTTTTCGAAGCCGACTCGATACACAGAGGCACTCGTTGCGTGTTCACACTCACTCGACGAACGGCACTCCAACCGGTTGCGGTTGCACTCGCTTTTTTTTTGGGGCCCCGCGAATCCGAATCAGGCAACCGGACCAGAGGAGCGGTCCAGCCAAAGCAAACTCAGAGCAACACTGATGACGCACGTGCACGCATCGCGAGCACACTCAGCCGCTCTCCAGCACATTCGGCCACGACCCCAGCGCATTCGGCCGCCCGCAGCACAGTTGGCCGCACCACAGCACACTTTGCTGCCCCCTCAGCACACAAGGCCGCCCCCTCAGCACAACTTGGCCGCCCCCTCAGCACACTTGGCCGCCCCCTCAGCACACTTGGCCGCGACCTCAGCACACTTGGCCGCGACCTCAGCACACTTGGCCGCGACCTCAGCACACTTG
>ENA-ORBV01001399-ORBV01001399.1-microbial-mat-metagenome-genome-assembly--contig:-NODE-1399-length-53821-cov-14.713754_pt1 | contig 53821 bp, 53 predicted proteins | sample MGYA00237777_ERZ505514 | MGnify/ENA primary metagenome ERZ505514 (study PRJEB26160, sample SAMN06269048) | microbial mat metagenome | isolation source: Oligotrophic lake microbial mat | place... | reverse complement strand
CGAACGGTTGCCCCCCCTTTACCCCCCGCCCCCCTCGCTAAAAGGGGGTTTAAAGAACCTAAACGTGTCTACGCGCAAATCCGGTTTCGGGATGCATACAGACGCTGACAAAAAAACTATCTTCCGCAAGGATAATCAAGTTCGGGAACACATTGTCAATCGGCGGGCAAGTCTTGGTCAACTGGTGGGCAACTGGTGGTCAACTGGTAGCCAACTGGTAGCCATCTGGTGGTCAACTGGCGGTCAACTGGCGGTTAACTGGTAGCCAACTGGCAGCCGACTGGTAGCCAACTGGTGGTCAACTGGTAGCCAACTGGCAGCCGACTGGCAGCCAACTGGTGGTCAACTGGTAGCCATCTGGTGGTCAACTGGTAGCCAACTGGTGGTCAACTGGTGGTCAATTCGTGGTCAGGAGTTGGCGAAAGAAAAGCTAAAGGCGGTGCGATGCTCAGGAAGCGCGGGCAATTGGCCCGAAGACTTAGTGTACATCGAACACGCTGACCAGCGAACGGAAGCCTTTCCGCCGGAATTGGTCTGAAAAAGCCCGAAAAAGTTCGAAAATGAACCCTTTCGTGGAGCCTGAGAACCCTGCCGTGGAGACCGGCTTGACAAGATCCAACTGAACTACACAGCTAAAGAACCCTTTGAACAGAACAGCAAAGTTTTTATGCGAATACGCGAAATAAATGCCATGCGCGGCCCGAACTACTGGTCGATTCGCCGCCACAAACTGATTGTCATGGTGCTGGACCTCGAAGAGTTGGAGGAGCACCCAACCAATAAAATCAGTGGTTTCCAGGAGCGGTTGGAGGCCATGTTTCCGGGCATGTTCGCCCACCGATGCTCGGTCGGTACGCCTGGCGGTTTTTTCCAACGCGTTCAGGAAGGCACTTGGATGGGTCACGTTATAGAGCACATCGCGCTGGAAATTCAAAGCCTGGCGGGCATGGAATGCGGCTTTGGCCGAACGCGCACGTACGGGGAGCCTGGCGTTTACAATGTCGTATATGACTACGTCGAAGAAAGTGTAGGTCGTTATGCAGCGCGGGCCTCCGTCCGCATCGCGCAGGCGCTGGTGGACGGCAAGGCGTACAACCTGGAAGAAGACATTCAGGAGATGCGCGAAGTCCGGGAGCGCGAGCGGCTTGGGCCCAGCACCGGCTCGATTATTGAAGAGGCAGAAGCCCGGGGAATTCCGTGGATTCGCCTGAACAAGTATTCGCTCTGTCAGCTCGGCTACGGGACCAATCAAAAACGCATCCAGGCAACGGTAACCAGTCAGACCAGCAGCATTGGTGTTGAACTGGCCTGCGACAAAGAGGACACCAAATTCCTGTTGGAACAGGCCGAAGTGCCTATCCCCAAAGGCGACATTGTGCGCACCGAAGCAGGGCTCCGCGACGCGATAGACCGCATTGGCTATCCGCTGGTGGCCAAACCAATCAGTGGAAACCACGGTCGGGGCATCACCACCGACATCCGAAATTGGGACGATGCCATCATCGCCCTGGAGGCGGCCAAAAAGATTTCGCGCTCCGTGATCATCGAGAAGTTCATCACCGGCGACGACTACCGGCTCCTGGTCATTAACTACAAATTGGTGGCGGCTGCCCGCCGCACCCCCGCCCACGTAGTGGGCGACGGACGGTCTACTGTTCAGCAGTTGATTGATGCGGTGAATGCCGATCCACGGCGCGGTTACGGGCATGAGAAAGTGCTCACGCAAATTGATGTCAATGACCTGACGCTGGGCCTGCTGGAGGAAAAAGACCTCACCTTGGATTCAGTCTTGCCGGATGGCCAGATGCTCAAGCTCAAAGACACCGCCAACCTAAGCACGGGTGGTACCGCCGAAGATGTGACCGACTACGTTCACCCCTTCAACATTTTCATGGCCGAGCGCATTGCGCGCATCATCGGCCTGGACATTTGCGGCATCGACATTATGACCAGCGATATCGGCAAGCCGCTTCACGAAACGGGTGGCGCGGTGCTGGAAGTCAATGCCGCTCCGGGTTTCCGCATGCACCTGGCCCCGGCAAGCGGACTGCCGCGCAACGTAGCCGGACACGTCATGGACATGCTCTACCCCGCTGGCTCCACGGCCCGCATTCCCATCGTAGCGGTTACGGGCACCAATGGCAAAACCACGACCACTCGCCTGATAGCCCACATGGCCAAAATGAAGGGCTTCAAAGTGGGCTATACCACCACGGACGGGGTATATATACAAAACCGCCTGTTGATGACGGGTGATTGTACCGGCCCAAACAGCGCGGAATTCGTGTTAAAAGACCCTACCGTGGATTTCGCCGTACTGGAAAGCGCCCGGGGCGGTTTGTTGCGCGCAGGTCTCGGTTTTAAAAAGTGCGACATCGGCATCGTCACTAATGTGGCGCCGGATCACCTTGGGTTGAAGGGTATCCACACTATTGAGCAATTGGCTAAAGTTAAAGGAGTGATCCCGGAAACGGTGTTCCCTCATGGCTATGCCATCCTCAATGCCGACGACGATTTAGTGTACGGCATGCGCGAAGGGCTCGAGTGCAACGTTGCCTATTTCTCGCTGGATGAAAACAACCCGCGCATTAAAAAGCAATGTTCAGCGGGCGGCGTTTCAGCGGTGTACGAGAACGGGTTCATTTCGATCTACAAAGGCGAATGGAAAATCCGGGTAACCAAAGCCGTGAATGTGCCCCTGACCTTTGACGGAACCGCGCTGTTCATGATCCAGAACGTACTGGCCGCAGTGCTGGCCGGGTACTTGCGCGGTTTCTCCATCGAGGACCTGAAGGTGGCCATAGAATCGTTCATCCCTTCGCCCTCTCAAACACCGGGCCGACTCAACCTGTTTAAGTTCAAGGACTATACCATTCTGTTGGACTACGCGCACAACGAAGCCGGGTTGCGGGCTCTCAAGGGCATGGTCGATCGCATGGAAGCCACCATCAAAGTAGGCGTAATCGCCGGCATCGGCGATCGCCGGCCGCAGGACAACCAAGCCATCGGGCAGGTTGCCGCCGAAATGTTTGACGAGATCATTATCCGCCAGGACAAAAACTTGCGCGGACGCACCGAAGCGGAGTTGATCGAAATGCTGCAGGAGGGCATACGAAGTGTTGATCCAAACAAACCGGTTCGCGTGTTTGCCACGGAACATGAAGCTATTTCGCATACGATTAAAAACGCTAAAAAAGGCGCCTTAATCGTGTTGTGCAGCGATGTGGTTCCGGATGCGTTGGCGCAGGTCATGAAATTCAAAGAGGAAGAAGTGGACCGCATGATGAACAACAACGGCAGCATTAGCGGATAACCACCGTTTTGATGTTGGCGAATTCCAGCAGTCCTTCCCGCGACAACTCCCGGCCATAACCGGATGCTTTGGTGCCCCCAAACGGGTGGCGCGGGTCGCTGACCACTGGGGAGTTCAGAAATACGGCGCCGTCATCGGCGCGTGCTGCGAGAGAAAGAGCCTGCTCCTCCGAACCGCTGTAAATGCTCATGCCCAGACCGAATCGGCTTTGATTGGCCAGTTCCAGCGCATGCCCGGCATCGCGGGCGCGAACCAGAGCGGCAAGCGGGCCAAAGGTTTCTTCGTCAAACGCGCGCATGCCAGGCGTAACATCACCGATCAGGGTGGCTTCGTGCCGGGCACCCGAACACCCACCACCCGCCAGCAAAACTGCTCCTGCGCGCAGACTGTCTTTCAGTTGATCTTGCAGTGTTTCGGCAAAACTCTCCCGGGCTAAGGGCCCAAGTCTGGTTTCATCTAACATAGGATCACCTATGGAAATTTCTGCAAGTGCCTGCGCAAAGCGCTCGGCAAAAGCTTGGTAAAGGGGTGCTTCTACAATAAAACGCTTGGCCGCAATACAACTCTGTCCGGCATTGACCATCCGAGCCTGCACCGCTCCGGCCACAGCCTCTTCCAAATCGGCACCCTGCAGCACAAGGAACGCGTTGCTTCCCCCGAGTTCAAGTACGCTTTTCTTCAGGTAGCGCCCGGCCACGGCCGCCACGGCTGCACCTGCCTGCTCACTTCCGGTCAGCGTCACACCCGTTACAGCGCGATGCGCGATGACCGATTCTACAGCTTCGTGTTCTACGTATAAGTTCTGAAAAATTCCCGGGGGAAACGCTTCCGGCTCAAAGAGCAACTCCATGGCCTGGGCACAGCCGCCTGTTCCGGAGGCATGGCGCAACAAAACTGCGTTGCCGAGTGCCAGGTTGGGGACGGCATAGCGAAAAACCTGCCAAAAGGGATAATTCCAGGGCATAAGGCCAAGCACCGTCCCGGCTGGGTCAATGCGCACGAAGCTTCTCTTTGCCGGGCTCGAGATTTCTTTGGGCTGGAGCATTTGTTCAGCCTGCTCCGCATAATAGCGACAGCACAAAATGCACTTGTCTACCTCCGCCCGCGATTCGGTGATGGGTTTACCCATTTCTGCGGTGATGAGCCCTGCCAGTTTCTCTCGTTGGTGTTTCAATGCATCGGCGAGTTTATTCAGGGCCTGACAGCGGTCAGCAATCGGGCTTCGGCTCCACCGGCCGAACGCTTGTTCACTTTGCGCCAGCCGATCCTTGATGGCTTCTGCGCTAAGCGTTTCATACCGTGCCAGCGTTTCGCCATTCCAGGGATTAATGCTTACATAGGCCATAATCGAACTTTTGAACGGCGCGAAGGGTTGAGCGCAACGTTTTCGCGTGCGTTGAAATCAATGCTTGCGCGTGCGTTGAAATCAACGTTTGCGTTTTGGGTTGAAAATAACGCTTGCGCTTTGGGTTAAAATCAATGCTTGCGTTTTGGGAAAGTTAACCTGCCTGAGCCAAAGGCGGCCTTCCTGTTTTAAAGGCTTTCTGCCAAAAAAACAGGGTCAGGTCAAAAAAGAAGTTGTTTCTTAAGTTGGATTGCCCTTATTTCGCCTCCGCATGAACCGTTTGCAGCCCTTGAACCAATCTGGATCCCCCCTTTGCTCCTTGCGGGCAGAAGGTGGCGATTTGGTTACGGGCGCCAACCTGTTTTCCCTTCCTATGGTTGTTACTACCACCAACATGATGCCTTCTATGAAGCGCAACATGATGTGTTGTAGCACAGGCAAGGGTCAAACGGACGGAATGCAGGCATAGCCAAACACCAGCAAATCCCCCAAAGGCCCTTTCCTCCGGAAAGGGCCTTTTTTGTTGCCCAAAACCCCGGATAAACAGTTGCTTACACGCTCGAAACCTTAAAACAGCCGCACCCCTTGAACCTTTGCGGTTATTCTTAAAACTTAAAAGCAGCACACGCAAAATCGACAAAAAAGCCATGAACCCTTATCGCCAGTCCGGAAATATGTCCACAAAATACCAAGCCGCGCCCCTTGGGGTCGCGCAGATGCAAATGCCTGGCAAAGCGAATACCATGAAGCATGGTATGTTGCTATGCTGCATGACGGACCCTCCGGATGGTGCGCTAACCTGAACAACCGAACGCAAAAACAAGCAGTTCTTCTTCAGAAAAAGCTCCCCGGTTGCCTCCGGGGGCTTTTTCATACGAGAACTGGGCCGAACAAACCCAACCCAAAAACCCCGCATCGTTTACTCGTAAAAATTCCAAAATGTCAACCAACACACATCGCTTTGAAACCCTGCAACTCCACGCAGGCCAGCAACCGGATCCAATCACGGGGTCGCGCGCCGTGCCCATTTACCAGACCTCCAGCTACGTGTTCCGCGACTCCGCACACGCAGCCAACCTGTTTGGCTTGCGCGAATTCGGCAACATCTACACGCGCATCATGAACCCCACCACCGATGTGTTTGAGCAGCGCATTGCCGCGCTTGAAGGTGGTGTGGCGGCGCTGGCTGTTGGCAGCGGACAAGCCGCCCAGTTCCTGGCGCTCAGCAACATCTTGCAAACCGGCGACAACTTCGTTTCCACCTCATTTCTGTACGGAGGCACCTACAACCAATTCAAGGTGCAGTTCAAGCGCTTTGGCATTGAAGCCCGCTTTGCCGATGGCGACGAACCGCAGGCGTTTGAAGCGCTGATTGACAAAAACACCAAGGCCTTGTACCTGGAAACTATTGGCAATCCGCGTTTTAACATACCCGACTTTGAAGCGCTGGCTGCACTGGCCAAAAAGCACGATTTGCCGCTGATTGTCGACAACACTTTTGGCGCTGCCGGATACCTCTTCCGACCCATTGAACACGGTGCCGATGTGGTGGTGGCCAGCGCCACCAAATGGATTGGCGGGCATGGAACCAGCATAGGAGGCGTTATTGTTGACGCCGGAACCTACGATTGGAACAACGGAAAATTTCCCCAATTCAGCGAGCCCAGCGAAGGCTACCACGGCTTAAAATTCGGTGAGGTCTTTGGCAAAGGCAATGCGCTCGGCCTTCCCAACATCGCCTACATCATTCGCGCGCGAGTCGAAGGGCTTCGCGACTGGGGTGCAGCCCTGGCGCCATTCAACAGCTTCTTGTTCCTGCAAGGGTTGGAAACGCTGTCGCTGCGGGTTCAGCGCACCGTGGACAACGCGCTGGCGCTGGCGGAATGGCTGGAACAACACCCGGATGTAGAGGCCGTGTTTTACCCTGGCCTGGAATCCTCGCCTTACCACGCATTGGCCAAACGCTACCTGAAAAATGGTTATGGAGGCGTCTTGAGTTTCAAAGTCAAAGCAGGCAAAGAAGCAGCCGATGAGGTAGTAAACCAATTGAAGCTCGTGTCGCATTTGGCCAATGTGGGGGATGCCAAAACGCTCATTATTCACCCGGCAACCACCACACACCAACAGCTTTCTGCGTCCGAACAGCGCAAAGCCGGCGTTGAAGCAGGTGTCTTGCGCCTCTCGGTGGGCATTGAGCACATTGAAGATTTGAAAACCGACCTGGATCAAGCGCTTCGGGCCGCTTCATCCGGCGTGCAAAACCCCGCTGATTATGCCCTTGCTGCGCAGTAAGGAACCTTTGGCGCTTGAAGGTGGAGGCCGTTTACCGGAACTGGAGATCGCGTATCACCAGTACGGCCGGCTTTCGCCTCTAGGCGATAACGTCATCTGGGTCTGCCATGCCCTGACGGCGAACAGTGACGTATCGACTTGGTGGCCCGGACTTTTTGGCCCGGGGAAGGCCCTTGATCCTACTCGCCACTTTATCGTGTGCGCCAATGTGCTGGGCAGTTGCTACGGCAGCACAGGTCCCCTTTCGAACCATCCGGAATCGGAAGCCATTTATGGGCATGATTTTCCCCGCCTGAGCATCCGGGACCTGGTTGCTGCTCACGAGCGCTTGCGCGAACACTTAGGGATAGCGCGGATTCAACTGCTAATTGGGGGATCGCTGGGCGGGCAGCAGGCTCTGGAATGGGCCGTCACCCACCCCGAACGCATCGACCACCTGGCGCTGGTGGCCACCAATGCCCGGCATTCTGCCTGGGGCATTGCGTTCAACGAGAGCCAGCGCATGGCTATCGCTGCGGACCAGAGTTGGGCAACGCAGAACCCTGATGCCGGGTTGGCTGGCATGAAGGCTGCGCGAGCCATCGCCTTGTTGAGCTACCGCAATTACGATACATACACCCGTTACCAAAGTGAAGCCGAAGGCAGGGCACTTCCACCCGGAGAGCAGAACGACTATCGGGCAGTAACCTATCAGCAATACCAGGGTGAAAAACTAGCCTCGCGGTTCAACGCCTACAGCTATTGGCGCCTAAGCGAAGCCATGGACAGCCATGATGTCAGCCGGGGAAGGGGCACCCTGGCCGCTGCGCTGCAAAAAGTGCGCGCCCGAACCCTGGTGCTGGGCATTCACGAAGACCTGCTCTTCCCACCGGAAGAACAGCGCTTGCTGGCCGCTCACATTCCACACGCCCAACTGCATCTGTTTCATTCATCGCTGGGCCACGATGGATTTCTGGTGGAAGCATCCGCCATCGGCCAAAGCCTGAAATCTTTTCTGTCTGCGAACCACCTCGTTTCCTAACCCTTACCGTGTGCTAAACTTTCATACGGCTCTATACCCGTTCCATGAACACCACCACTATCAATCTAGCCGGACTTGGCTGCGTTGGCCAGGGCTTGTACGACCTGGTCAACCAGCGTCCGGAAGCCAGATTCAGCATCAACCGTATAGCGGTCAAAAACCCGGATAAAATTCGCCGGGCACCGGATGCTAAACTGGGATTCCGACCGGAATTTCTGTTTGAGAACGGGGCTGCCGATGTACTCGTCGAGGCCATTGATGACGCCGATATTGCCTTTCAAATCGCTATTCAAGCGTTGGAATCGGGCATTCCGTTGGTCAGTGCCAATAAAAAAATGTTGGCGCTGTACCTCAGTGATTTGCTGGAACTACAACAGCGAAGCGGAACGCCCTTGCTCTACGAAGCAGCAGTCTGCGGCGCCATCCCCATTCTGCGAACCCTTTCCGATCACTACAGCAGCGATCGAATTCAGCGCCTTCAAGGTATTGTCAATGGAACCACCAATTTCATCCTGACCCAGCAGCGTCAACACAATTTAAGTTATGTAGACGCGCTGGGTAAAGCGCAAGAGTTGGGCTTTGCGGAAAGCGACCCGACCAATGATGTCGAAGGCTTTGATGCCGCGTTCAAAACCATTCTCCTGGCCTGGCAAGCTTTTGGCGTGATTCTTAGCCTTGATGACATTCCGCGCTGGGGCATCACCGCGTTAGGAGCAGAAGATGCAGCCTTTGCGGCACAGCAAGGGGGCCGCATCCGCCTGGTAGCAACGCTGTTTCCCTTGGGCGGTCAACTGGTGGCTTCGGTTTTGCCAACCCTGGTAGGGCCGCAACACTCCCTTTACGGCATTGAGCTGGAAGGAAATGCCGTAGCGCTGGAACTGGAAGCGGCTGGCAAACAACTGCTCAGTGGCCCGGGCGCCGGAGCCTTTCCCACTGCCTCTGCGCTGCTGGCTGATCTTCACCGCCTGCGAGACGGATACCGCTATCCTACGCTGGTCCGGCAACCGCAATTGGAAAAAGCGAACTTAAACGCAATTGGTTTGCCGGTAAGGCTAAGAGCGCCTGAAGGGCTGGTAGAAGTGCTGGTTCCCCGCCGCGATCGCCAGGGGCTTTCGCCCAGTGAGGACGACAACGCGTTGGAAGGAGTGCTTTCTTTGCAAAGCATTCTGCGCTATGGTGAGGACTTGCGCAAAGCGGGAGTTTCACTGCTAGCCTTAGGAGCCCCTCAATCGCTGTTAGCAGAAGGACTGCCTCTGGTGAAACATGCCAGGGTTTGAGGGGTACCCGCAGAATTCCAGAACACAAGCTGGCACACACCTCATCGTGCGTTTCTGACTTCTGGGTAAGTAATACCAGGGAATGGCAGTACCGCAGCAGCTTTGGCAGCAATTCGTTTAACCAGAAAAGAAATTGCACCATGGCTGCCAACATCAATACCATGCCCGGACGCAAGAAACGCTTCGCGCTTATCGCTGCTAATCTCACGCACAGCACCCAAACCGGCTGGCCTATTGGCTTCTGGTGGGCGGAGCTCAGCCACCCCTACTGGACCTTCACAGAAAAAGGTTACAAAGTGGAAATATTCAGTCCGCAGGGAGGCGCACTGGTGGCGGACGGCTACAGCGATCCTGAAGACGCAAGTGGTTAATCTGCGCATAAAATTCTCTCCTTAGGCTATAAAAAATCAGCGGCGCACGCTGCTCTGACGGAGAATACCTGCCCCATCAGCAAAATCCGGCTTCAAGACTTTGACGCCATATTCCCGACCGGAGGGCAATCGCCGATGTACCCCTTTGTCGATAACCAGGAATTGCATGCGCTGTTTGCAAAGTTCTATGAGGCGGGAAAGGTTGCAGCAGCCATTTGCCATTCGAGATGGTCATCTGATTACCGGGCAACAGCAGTTCTCAGGAGCCGCTGCAGCCGAATTAGTGATCGAAGCCCTGGGCTTTGAAAAGCCTGATTCGCCTGGCTTTGCTCCTGCTGTTGTTTAGCGCGAGGCAGCCCTTCGCGCGGGCACAACTAACCGAGACCGATACCCTACCGGTAGGGTATCGGGTCGGCTTGCAGGGAAACTACCTTGGCGGCAACGTGGATCGGCTGTTGCTGATGGTGAAGAGTAATATAAGTTTTGTTGTAATACATTCCGCATTTCGCAGCGCCAATACTTATCAATAGGGTACCTTAGGTAATGCGCGCACGGAAAATGACGTGTTGGCCCGGCAGTCTTTATATGCTGTTCCCGACCACTATATGCTGTTCCCGACCACAAAGTATATCCATACATAATGTTATGGTTGGAAAGCAATCAACGCAGGCAAATGGCCTGGCGTTACCTGGTCGGGCCCGGTTTTTCTGTCCGGCTTCTGGACAAAAAGGACCAACAATTGAAGGGGTCAATCACGTTAACGCGTGAAAATGCCCGATACCGCTCGGATACATTCAGCGACAGCACTTATTCGGGGCAAACCAATATTCCACTGTGGCGCGGTACGTTGCGTGATGCCGGTCACCACGCTATTTCAAAGGGGCAAGTCCGCTTGCGTTACGAAGGTTGGTTGCAGCCAGCCTTAAACGATTTGCAGAATTGGCGGTTTCACAGCCAGGCAGCGTTACAGGCAAAGATGTGGAAGCAATTGTCATTTCAGGCTTCGCTTCAGTGTAACCGGGAATCTGTGGTGGTTCAGGGGGTAGAGTATAGCCGCCTGATGGCGTTGTTTGGTCTGAGCATAGGCAACAATTAAGAACATCTATAAACTATTTTATGATTGTCAAACGAAATTTTGCCCCAGGCAAAGTCTGGGGTTACATCCGCTTATGGCCGCTGGTGGGAAGCCCGACAATTGTGGGGCGGCATCGTGAATGCCAGCAGGGTGCTGGCGAGGTTGGCAATTACGTTCAGCGAAAGCCAATAGCACCAGCCCCAATTCGACCGAAAAAAAAGCGAGCAGTTTAAACGCGAAATGGTGCTGGCGGCCATCGCATGGGTGCATGCCCTGCGCTTTCAGCTCCGGGGCCAGGGGCAGGAACCCGAGGCAAAAGGTGCGCTGGAGCGCTATGTTTCGGCTGAAGACCGCGCCTTGCGGCAGCGCTTTGATAACCTCCCCAATGGCCTGCATTGGATTATGGGCAGAAAAATCTACACGGCTATGGCCAACGGTACACTAGTGTGGTTTTGACAGTTTTCAAATGGAAGGGCAGTTGCTTGTGCTGGCCAACCTGCAGGGAAGTTGCGAGCACATTAAAAACACGCCCCTACCCCGCCCATACGACTTCTTTACGCGCTTATTTATTGGCTTGTTCAGCGCGCTGCTGCCCTTTGGTCTAATGGGGTTTTTTGGCTCCGCAGAGACGGAGGCCCGACGATGGATGATCATCCCGATAGCTTCCCTGCTGTCGGCCGTTTTCATCATTATGGAGAAAACAGGAGCGGCCAACAAAGACCCGTTTGAAAACCGAAGCACAGACGTGCCCCTAACCGCCCTGTGCAAAGCCATCGAGCGCGATCTTCTCCAATTGCTCAGTGAACCATCGCAGCCCGACAAACTACAGCCGGTTGACGGATACTTGTACTAAAAGCTGCAGACTAACACTGGCTTCACAAGAGCACGGCCTTTAACGTCATGTTGGCATTAAAGAGTTTGGAAACCGGACAATTGGCCTTTGCATCCTCCGCTAACTTCTGAAACTGCGCATCATCCAGCCCTTCTGCCTTGACCTCCGTACTAAGTTCAATGTCCTTAATTGCCCCGTCTTCGAGAATGACAGCAGAGGTTGTTTGAATGGATTGGGCCGTAAAACCGGCACCTTCCAGGTTAAAAGCGAGTTTCATCGAAAAACATCCCGCATGGGCAGCTCCTAACAATTCCTCGGGATTGGTACCAGGTCCATCGGCGAAGCGGCTTTGGAAGCCATAACGGGTGTTTTCCAATACCTGGCTAGGGGTGCTGAGCGTGCCTTGGCCTTCTTTTCCGGTTCCAATCCAATGGGCAGTTGCGCTTCTCTTTATCTTCATGGTCTTTGATTTGGGGTACCTTCAAAGATTCACTGTTTAGCCCGATAAAAAAAACCCCTGAACAAATTTATGCGCAGCATCTGGCGCGACTCCCATTAAACACCATTACCATGCCTTCCTTTCTGCACCAGGGAAAACTATTTTACAATCCGGTGGAATTTGCTCTTAGCCACATTGGCGGTACCTAAAAAATGTTCATCCTATGGCGCCTGCGCGAACGGATTATGCGTTACAGCGCGCTGCGCAAGGACATTCCTCACATTTCAGACAAATGTTGACTACTCAGTTGCGAGAATTGGAATCGGACGGATTAGTCAATCGCGAGGTTTTTGCCGAAATTCCGGCGCGTACGGAACACCGATTGACCGAGAAGGGCAAGCGGGCTGTGCGGGTAGTAGAACTAATTCGCTTTTACGGCCTGGAATTGGTGCAGGAATATGGGATTGACCTGGAAAAGGCGAACCCTGTAGATTTAGCAGGAAAGGAGTAATTTTTGGGCGGCACTTGCCAGAAAAAAGACTTTGCTTCGCGCGAATAAATATACCGTTTTGCCCGATTTATCCCCAAACGTTTGGACCGAACGCTACCAGCAGGTCCGCCAGAAATCGCTGCAGGTTTGCGAACCTCTGCGCCCGGAAGACCACGTGCCCCAGGCGTCTGCTTTTGTCAGCCCGGCCAAATGGCACCTGGCACACAGTACCTGGTTCTTTGAGGAGTTTTTGTTGAAGCCTTTTGCTCCCGGCTACTTGCCCTACCACCCGGACTTTAACTTTTTGTTCAACAGCTATTACAACAGCGTCGGGATGCGAACGCAGCGCCACAACCGGGGTTTAATCACCCGGCCAGATGTGCAGGAAGTGCTGGCTTATCGCCAATACATAGATGAACATATGGTTAGGCTGATGATCAGCCTAAGCCAAAGCGGATTGCCCGAGCCCTTAGCTTTGTTGGAACTTGGCCTGCACCATGAGCAACAGCATCAGGAATTGCTGCTGACCGACATCAAATACTTGTTGCACCAAAATCCCACCTTTCCGGCCTACCTAAAGGAACCGGCGCCGGAGTTCAGCCAAAACAGCGCGACCGATTTTGCCGTTTTGGACCAGGGCATGTATACGATTGGTTATGGTGGATCAGGCTTTCATTTTGACAACGAAAAAAATCAACACCAGGTTTTTTGCGAGCGGACGGAGATCAGCCGGGCCCTGGTCAGCAACGGAGAATACCTGGAATTTATCGAAGCTGGTGGGTACCGCAATTTTCGGCATTGGCTGGATGAAGGCTGGCAACAACTGCAGGCAGCCGGCCTGGAGGCCCCGCTCTATTGGCATCAACGCGATGGGCAGTGGTTCTGCTACACCCTCGCTGGCTTACAACCCATTGACCCGGAGGCTATTCTGTGCCATATCAATTTTTACGAAGCTGCTGCCTTTGCTTCCTGGCGCGGCATGCGCCTGCCCACCGAGTTTGAGTGGGAAGCGGCACAGGAGCAATTGGCCTGGGGCGCGCGGTGGGAATGGACACACAGCGCTTATCTGCCTTATCCGGGCTTTGAAACGGCCGCCGGTGCTGTAGGCGAATACAATGGCAAGTTTATGATGAATCAAATGGTGCTGCGGGGTGCCTCTCTGGCCACAGCAGCGGAACACAGTCGGCCAACGTACCGTAACTTCTTTCCCCCGGATGCTTCCTGGCAATTTTCTGGTGTAAGGCTAGTCAAGCGATGAATCAGGCATTGACGTTAGAAGTTATGGCGGGGCTGAGCCGCCGGCCGCGAAAATTGTCTTCGCGCTTTTTTTACGATGCCTTGGGCAGCGATCTGTTCGTGCAGATCACCAAAACACCAGAGTACTACCTGACTGCCGCAGAGCGCGAAATTTTTGAAACCCGATCGGGGGAATTGGTCCGCGCCCTTGCGCTGCCTGAAGGGCCCTTCGAACTAATTGAACTTGGAGCCGGCGATGGCCATAAAACAGTATTACTGCTGGATGCGCTCAAAGAACATACGCTAGTCTATGTTCCGGTAGACATTGCAGAAGAAGCGCTGGCGCAACTTCAGGTCCGAATTCACTCGCGTTTTCCTTCGCTAGAGGTGCGGCCTCTGCGGGCGGAGTATTTTGCAGCGCTCCGCGAGCTTTGTCCTGACACGCGCAAGGTTGTGCTCTTTCTCGGTTCCAACCTGGGGAATCTGGTGGATGTGGAAGCCCGGCGTTTTCTTATGCAATTGAGTGAACTGCTGCATGCGGGCGACAGTGTCTTGCTTGGTTTGGACCTTATTAAACCAGCTTCCGTGGTACTTCCGGCGTATAACGATGCAGCGGGCATAACGCGGGCCTTCAACCTGAATTTGCTGGCGCGAATTAATCGCGAGCTAGGCGGTGATTTTGACTTGGAGCGCTGGGAGCACAGGCCTTCTTACGATGAGCGCGAAGGGGTAGCACGGAGTGCCTTGGTATCGGTCATCCAACAAAGCGTTCGCGTAGATGCGCTTGAGCAATCGTTTGATTTTGACGCGGGTGAACCCATCCACACGGAGATTTCCCGCAAATATTCCGCAGAAATTTTACGAGAAATTTTGAAGGGAAGTGGGTTGGAGCTGGAGCGAATTTTTCTGGACAGCCGTGCGTATTTCGGCGATTTTCTGCTCCGCAAGACCCTTTAAATGCCTTTTCAAAATGTTGGCCGATGACTGCGTACTTTGTGCCATGATGATCCAACGGCTCAACCAGGATTCGTCCTGGTTTTTGCACTGGGATGGCCTTCGGCTAATGGTTGATCCCTGGCTCGTCGGTTCAGAAGTGGACGGCGCGCCTTGGCTCGATGAACAGTGGCACGTGGTTGATCCCGTACCCCCGGAGCGGGTACCCGAGGCGGATGCTATCCTGATTGCGCAACCGTACAATGACCATTGCCACCTTCCCACGCTGCGGGCCCTGCCTGATTCCCTACCTATTCTGGCTACCGCTAAAGCCTATGTCCGGCTGAGGCGCAGTTTTCCGGATCGGAAGCTGTTGTTGATCCCGGACCAGGGCGCCGGGTTGGACTTCCAGGGCTTTACATTCAGGGCTTTTCGCCCGGCCAAACGGCTGGATCCGGTCTACTTTGGAGTCATGATGCGACCAGCGGATTCTGCCTGCCTTTTTTATGCGCCCCACGGTTTTGACTTGCGACCAGGAGAAATCAGGATGTTGCGCGAATCCGGCGTTCATGTCCTGGTATCCACCTTCACGGATTTCCGGCTTCCAGGCATCCTGGGCGGCCATGTCAACTCGGGGCTGGAGCAGGTTCGCGCTTTGGTTAACGCACTGCGCCCGAACCACCTGCTTAATACCCACGAGGAGCCGAAACGGATGCAAGGGCTGGTTGCTCGGTTGGCTAAGGTGCGCTATGCTGATTTTTCGACGTTGCAACTAGATTCCACCCTCCCCTACAGATCCATGCCGGGTTATGATCCAATGATACTGCCACTCTAACAGAAATTTTTACATGGATGCATTTACAACATATTATGGGCTGGACTGGTTGGGAATGGCCCTAAGCCTGCTGGCCGTTTACCAATTGGGCAACAAGAAGAGAATTGGTTTTATAACCTTTATCCTGGGCAATGCGGTTTGGGTCTTTTTGGGGTTGTTTCTTATGGGTAGTTTAGGAGTTGCAGTGGGAAATGCCGTTTTTCTGGTCATGAATGCCCGTGGTTACCTCAAATGGACCAGGGAGGGAATTGGTGCTTCGGAGCGCAGGGCCTGAGACGGGTTATCCACGCCAAAAGATTCCTGTTAAAGGGCCGCAATGCAGAATAAAAGCCCTTCTATCTTTGCCAGATTCAATAAACCCCAAGATCGGTTCAGGCCCGCAATGCCCTGCCAACCATGATTCACCCGCACACCGAACTGCGCTTTATCAGCCCCGAAATTGGATACGGTGTTGTAGCCACCCAGCGTATCCCAAAAGGGACCATCACCTGGGTCTTGGACGCGCTAGACCGGGAGTTTACTCCGCAGCAAATTGCTGCGATGGACCCGCTGTACCAGGATATCCTGGACACCTATACCTACCGAAACAACAAGGGGAACTTCGTGCTTTGTTGGGACATCGGTCGCTACGTCAACCACAGCTTTCGATCCAACTGCATGACCACAGCCTACGAATTTGAGGTGGCCATTCGAGACATTGAAGCCGGTGAGCAGTTGACCGACGACTACGGCTACCTCAATATCCCAAGACCTTTTAAGGGCATGGACGAAGGTTCCCGGCGCAAGGTGGTCTACCCTGATGACCTTTTGCGCTACTACCCCACTTGGGACCGAAAGCTTTCTGCCGCAATTCGCTACCTGGACGAATTGGCTCAGCCGCTTCAACCGCTAATGGAAGCTCCTATCTGGGCCAAGGCGGTTAGGATTGCCCGCGGAGAGGAGCAAATGGACTCCATTTTAACCTGTTATTATGGACCACGTGAAGCCGCCTTGCAAATCAATGGTCACCAGACGGACTACGTGGACAAAGGAAAACGAGACTAACGTTTAACGGATTGGAGATGGGGCGCTTGTGTTTTGCCGGCGGGCGGGTTTCTGGCCAGCGTGCTACTGACCGTAGTGCTACCAGCTCGCGGGCAATAGGCGAAGACATGTCGGGAACTCCGGCTCAAAATTCGATGTTATAACATTAAAATCAGGGTCAATGACGTTAGTTTTGATCCATTAAACCATCTGAATTTGCCATGAAAACCGTCTATCATCCAGCCGAAAGCCGCGGATTTGCTGATCACGATTGGCTAAAAAGCCACCATACCTTCAGCTTTGCGAACTATCACGAGTCAGAGCGCATGCATTTTGGCGTGCTCCGGGTGCTCAACGATGACGCCGTTGCGCCGGGTCGGGGCTTTGGCCGTCATCCCCACAGCAACATGGAAATCATTTCCATACCACTCGAAGGAGAACTGGTGCACCAGGACAGCATGGGGAACAAATCGGTCATCCGCCACGGCGATATCCAGGTGATGAGCGCCGGCACAGGGGTGGAGCACAGTGAATTCAACAACAGCGCATCGGACCAAGTTCGCTTCCTGCAGATCTGGATCATCCCCCGCGCTGAAGGTGTATCGCCGCGCTACGATCAACAGCAGATCTCCGAAGCACCTAATACCCTTGTTCAGGTCTTGTCCCCTTCGCCCGATGATCAGGGAGTGTGGATACACCAGAACGCTTGGTTCTCTATCGGCACTTTTGATCGGGACACAGCGTTGGCCTACACCCTTCATGACGGGGGAAATGGCCTCTATGCCTTTGTGCTGCAGGGTCACGTACAGCTTGGCGGCCAGGCGTTGAAAAAACGCGATGGGCTGGGTATTTGGGAAACCGAATCGGTTAACCTGGAAGCTAAAGCGGGCACCCGAATCTTGCTCATGGAAGTACCTATGCAACTGGCTTAATGGGTTGAACCAAAGCTCCTACTATGCGCGATCCAGACCCCGCTACCATAAAGAAAAACGATGAACGCCGCCGTTTTGAATGGACGATTGAGGGGCATACCGCCTTTTCCGAATATCTGCTGGCGGGCGATCGTTTTTACGTTACCCACACCGAAGTTCCCCGGTCCTTAGAAGGCCGGGGAATTGGTTCTATGCTCATTCAACATGTGTTGGAATGGGTAGACCGTTCTGCCCTGAAGCTGGTGCCGCTGTGCCCGTTTACTGCTGCATACCTTCAGCGGCAGCCTGGATGGCAGCGGTTGCTGGCAGAGGGGTATTTCGTTTGAAGGCAGGACTTGCTGACGCGAGGAAGCGTTAAGACCTCAGTCCTTCAAGCAGCGAACAGAAAATCCATTGTTGACGGTGAAGGCCTCGATGTTTACTTCGGTATCATTGTTGTAAACACGTCCACCCCAAAGCGTACCAGGACTCCCAGGGCTTTTGCTCCACCAAACCGCCTGTTCGTTGAGCGCGATAAAAACGCCGTCCGGTTTTCGGTACCCTCCGGGTAATGCAGTGAAATTAGTTGCGTTCGTGGCCCCGGCATTCGGCGCTTTCCAAAGTCCGGTTCCTGAGCCTAAAAGGCCTACGGCTTTAAGTGCCCCACCGCCTAGGCCTTCGCCACCCGCAAAGAGCACGAGGTCATACCACTGCGCGCTGACAGGCACATTCCATCCAATCGGGCATAAACCACGAGGATCTGTGGTGGCATAGCCGTTGTACAATACGCCGTATGTGTTGGCACTGGCCAAATCATTGCCATAAACCGAAGCTGCCCCGGCGCTGGCCGAAGCCCAGGCTGCGGCACTGCCAATGGCGGTGATAGGATCACCGTTTCTGTAAGCCCGAGCCCGCAAATTTTCTTTCATCCAACAATTGCCGTCAATTTCTGCCACTTCGTAACTGTTGCCGTCCACATCGCTAAGGGTAGCGGGGCACAACCCAGAGCCTGAACCCACAGTAAACAAATCAGCCGCCGAAATTGGGGTCAACAAAAGCGGCAATGTTGTATTACAACTTGCCTGTACGCGCCAGGAATATATTCCGGTGGACAGGAATGCATCGTTAATGAAAAGTGCATCCGGTTCAAAGCCTACGATGTTCCGTTTGATGGCGCCTCCGGCTGGCGTAACAAGCTTGATCTGAATCCCTGCACTTCCTGGTACGGCATCCCAGGAAAGCTGTACACCAGAGCCCGGCGTATAGGTAGCCTCCAAATTCAACGGAGGAATGGCAGGATCGCACACCTGACCCGACACTGGTTTCAACGAAAACAATAGACCTACTGTGACGAAAAAGGAAACGGCTACTAGCCTTTGAAAACTGAAGCTCATCTTGTAAAAAAGGTATTTATCATCATGAAAGATTCTAACAACGTACTGCTTTACCTATTATCCAGTAAAAATTTAGAATACTTTTTCAATCTGATTGGTTCTTTTGCTGAAACCCCGACGGGCGTGCTCCCGTTTACATGAAGGATAAGTTTCATCTATGTTCCCATTTCGCTTTGTTTTCTTGCTGATTTTGGCCAGCCCGGCGCTCGCTGCGGCACAACAAGCCATGTTTAAGGACAATACCCTCACCTGGAATAACCAGGAACTCGCGCGTTTGCGGATAACCGACCAGGAATCCGAACTACCTGGTTTTGAACTGATTAAGGCAGACGGAAGCCTGCTGCTCACCGCTACGCCCAGTAATCGCATCCCTACCGGCGATGAACCGCCAGGCGAAACCATCTATGCCTTTCAATTTCAAGGGGTAGCAGAACCCGTTTACCTGGCGCTTAATCCGTCAACCGCACAAGATGACTTGGGCAAATTAATGACCAGCATGGACCTGATCAACGAAGAGGGAATTGACCCACTGGGAGTACACCACCTTCGCAAAAAGCACGGTTTAGTCGCTCCGGAAACGACAGCCCCTGCCCTGGTGAGCAGGGATCGGAGCGGACCCCTCACACTGCGCAGAACCGGGGACATTTTTCAGGCCGACCAGCTTATTGGACGGGTCAGGGTACTGGAAAACGCGGTTGGGGGCCTCGAACACTACGCTATTGACCTACCGGGAGGACAGCGGGTTGCAACGATTGCCTTTTCCGGAGGCGATGGTGCCCTGGAGTTTACGGTTGAAACCGCTGCCGACAATTTCTGGCATCCTGTACGCAGGGAGAACGCGGTAAGTGGCAAGTCTGAACCCGGGGCAGACCCCAACGCTGGTGCCCTGTTGCGCATCCTGCCTTGGTTGGTCCAAAAGGGCTATTTGTAAGCGCACATGACCGGGAAAGGCAAGCGCTGTCTTATCTTTGTCGCTTGTTCAGGGAGCAGTAACCCTCGCACTGCCTTCCCAAATTCCCGAAACCATGCTCAGCGTACTCAATCTCGGCTTGCAATACGGCAAGCGCATTCTTTTTGATGAAGTTAACCTCCAGTTTACCCGGGGCAATTGCTATGGGGTCATCGGCGCCAATGGTGCCGGAAAATCGACCTTTTTGAAGATGCTGTCGGATGACATTGCCCCTACCCGAGGAAGAGTCACTGTGGAGCCGGGCAACCGCATTGCTGTTCTTCGCCAGAACCAATATGAGTTCGAAGATTGTAGGGTCCTTGACACGGTCATCATGGGCCACAAGGAACTCTACAGCATCATGGTGGAAAAAAACGCCATTTACGCCAACCCGGATGCCACCGAAGAAGAGGGGTTGCGCGCCGCAGACCTGGAATTGAAATTTGGCGAAATGGGCGGTTGGACAGCCGAGAGCGATGCCGCAGAACTGCTGAGCCATCTGGGCATTGTTGAAGCCCTGCACGACAAGCAAATGGGCGAGCTCAACGGCCCGGAAAAAGTCAAGGTGCTGCTTGCGCAGGCGCTTTACGGAGAACCGGATATCCTGTTGCTGGACGAGCCTACCAACAACCTGGACGCCGAAACGGTGACCTGGTTGGCTGACTTTCTAGCCGACTTTAAGAACATGGTGATCGTGGTGAGCCACGACCGCTATTTCCTGGACATGGTGTGCACCCACATTGTGGACATAGATTTTAGTCAAATACGAATTTATACTGGCAACTACACCTTTTGGTATGAAACAAGCCAGTTGATGGCGCGCCAGGCCACGAGCAAAAACAAAAAGACCGAATCAAAACGGGCCGAATTGCTCGAGTTCATCCAGCGATTTAGTGCCAACGCTTCCAAGTCACGGCAGGCTACCAGCCGGAAGAAGGCGCTGGAGAAGCTCAACTTGGAAGAGATCCGTCCGTCCAGCCGCAAATACCCTTACATCGCCTTCCAGTCAGAGCGCGAACCGGGCAACCAGATTCTGGAAATCAAGGGGCTCAGCGCCCGTGCCGATTCCGGTGACATGCTTTTTACGGACGTCAACTTCGTGATGAACCAAGGCGATAAAATTGCACTGCTCAGTCGTGAGTCTTCTTCGCTTACCGCTTTTTATGACGTTCTGGCCAGCATCAGGAAAGCAGGTACAGGTAATTTTTCCTTTGGTCAAACCATTACGCTCGGCTACCTGCCCAAAGAAAACGACCCCTATTTCGAGGGAGAAAACGACCAAAACCTGATCGAGTGGTTGCGCCAGTTTACCACCGGCGACAAAGACGAACAATTCATTCGAGGTTTCTTGGGCCGTATGTTGTTCTCTGGCGAAGAGGTGTACAAAAAGTCAAGTGTCCTCTCTGGTGGCGAAAAAGTGCGCTGCATGTTGTCCAAAATCATGCTGGCACAACCCAATTTCCTGTTGCTGGACGAGCCCACTAACCACCTCGATTTGGAATCCATCACCGCCCTGAACAACGGGATGCGCGACTTCAAAGGCGCCATGATCTTCACGACCCATGACCACGCCCTGATTGAGTCGGTGGCCAACCGCATTATTGAAATTGGCCCCGGTGGAATGGTGGACAGCCTGCTGACCTTTGACGAGTATCTAAAAAGCGATAAGGCACGCGAACAGCGCCAGGCGCTGTATGAAGGCGTTTCGGCTTAAGGTTCTGCCTGACGGTTCTGCCTGACGGTCATGCCTAACGGTCATGCCTAACGGTTCTGCCTGACGGTCATGCCTGACGGTCATGCCTGACGGTTCTGCCTGACGGTTCTGCCTGACGGTTCTGCTCGAACAGGATTGCGGCTGCCGGGACGTAACTTCCCGGCATGAACACCCTGACTCTACCGCGAAAAAACGCCTCGCATCAACTGAATAAGTTCGCGCCACTTCGCTTCTTCACCTTTAGCGCATTCCTTCTGTTTGGGATGACTTCCTGCCAACCTGAAGAGCCTTCATTAACGGTGGTCCCAAACGTAGACCTCAACCGATACCAGGGCACCTGGTACGAGATTGTCCGACTGCCTAACCGCTTTGAGGAAGGCTTGACCTGCGTGAGCGCCACCTACACTTTGCGACCTGACGGTACCATCACCGTTAAAAACGACGGGATAAAAGAAGACGATCGCAACAGCAAAAAAAGCATCGAGGGAAAGGCCCGCGTACCTGACGCAGCAGATCCGGCGCGCCTTAAAGTCACATTCTTTTGGCCTTTCTCAGGCGACTACCAAATCATGGCGCTGGATACGGTGAACTACCAATATGCCCTGGTCGGCAACCCCTCCCGCAAGTTTCTCTGGATTCTGGCCAGAGAAAAAACGCTGGACGAAAACACCATCACCCAATTGCTGGATCAGGCCAAACAACAAGGCTTTGCCACAGAAAATGTGGTGCGCATTGACCAGAGCTGCCCCTAAACCCTACGGCCGACCTTCCGTATCATTGCAGCGGACCTGTCCCCCACCCCCCGCATGCGCATCGCCTACCTCAGCACGTTTTATCCGTTTCGCGGTGGGATTGCGCAATTCAATGCCTCCTTGTGCCAAGCCCTGGTAGCGCAAGGCCATGACGTCCTTCCCTATACGTTTAGCCGCCAATATCCACAGGTCCTTTTCCCCGGAAAATCACAATATGTGCAAGCCGGGGACCACGCAACCGAACTGAACAGCATTCCGGTGCTGGACAGCATCAACCCCCTCAACTGGCCAAAAGCGGCGCGGCAGATTAGGGGGCAGAAACCGGACCTGCTGCTCATGAAATTTTGGATGAGTTTTTTTGGGCCGTCGTTGGGAGCGGTGGCTGCGCGGATGGCTCCTGAAACGCGGGTCGTCAGTGTGTTGGACAACGTGTTGCCGCATGAACGGCGTTTCTTCGACCTGCCGCTGACCCGGCGGTTTTTGGCGCGCAACCACGGCTTTGTGGTCATGAGTGAAGCGGTGGAAAAAGACCTGAACCGCTTTCGCCCGGAGGCGGCGCGGCTCTTCCACCGGCATCCGGTTTACGACCATTTTGGCGAAGCCCTGGACCGCTCGGAAGCGAGGCGCGCGCTCGGTCTTGCACCGGATGAAAAGCTCTTGTTGTTCTACGGCTTCATTCGGGCATACAAGGGTCTGGATTTGTTGCTGGATGCATTTGATCAGCTTCGCGGTCCGTACCGCCTGATGATTGCCGGCGAAGCGTATGAGCCCTTTGCGCCTTATGCAGCCAGAATTGCGGCTTCTCCTTTTTCATCGGCTATTGAAGTGCGCGAACGCTACATTTCAGACGAGGAAACGCGCCTTTTGTTCAGTGCCGCCGATGCCTGTGTGCTGCCCTACCACCATGCAACGCAAAGCGGAATTGCGCTGATTGCCTACCAGTTCAGGTTGCCGATGCTGGCCACGGACGTGGGTGGATTGAAAGAGTATGTAGAAAATGGCGTGAACGGCATCCTTGTACCGCCGGAAGACAAGGCTGCGCTTGCCCGGGGAATTGAGCGCTACTTTGAGCAAGGGGGTTACGAGCGCTTTAGCCCTGCGTTGTCTGGCATGCGCCAACAACTGAGCTGGGAACACCTGGCCACATCGCTTGCCGCCTTTGTAGATCGGTTGCCGGGAGCAATTTGACCAAAATAATTGGCAATTTCACCCAATTTTGCTAATTTTGTTAGCCACCTGAAACGAGCCTTCCCAACTTCCTGGTGGCTCATCAGGCATGCCTATGGACAATCTGAACAAGAACATCAAGTTTCTGCGCCGTCAGGCTGGACTCACCCAACAGGCTTTCGCAGACCAGCTCAGCATTAAACGCTCCCTGCTTGGCGCCTATGAAGAAGGTCGCGCTAAGCCCAACCTGAGTGTCCAGTTGGCCATGACCCGTCAATTCAGCATTTCGTTAGACAGTCTGGTTCGCGAAGACCTGGAGCGGTCGGGGCTGGAGAGCGAACCTGCTTCCGCGGCGCCAGGTGGCTTGCAGGCCGGCTCCACACGGGTGTTGTCTATTGTTGTCGATAACAAAGACGAAGAGCAAATCGTCCTGGTGTCCGAAAAAGCGCGAGCGGGTTACGCCATGGGGTATGCAGACCCGGAATTTGTCGCTGAGTTGCCCCGGTTGCAATTGCCTTTTCTCCCAGCCGGAACCTACCGGGCTTTTGAGATCAGCGGAGATTCCATGCTTCCGCTGCAGCCCGGCAGCATCGTGGTTGGCGAATACATGAGCGATGCCAGCAGCCTTTCGGATGGTCAAACGTATGTGTTGCTCACACGCGCTGACGGCATGGTGTACAAGCGGGTGTTTAGCCAGATCAGCGCCGAAGGCAAATTGGTGCTGCAATCGGACAACCCGGCCTACCCGCCTTACGAATTGCCAGCAGAAGAATTGCTGGAAGCCTGGGAAGCCAAGCTGTTCATCGGCAAAGTTTCAAAAAAAAGCGACCAGCGCATCGACGGCATGATGGACATGCTCGCCCGCCTCCAACAGGAGGTGCGCGAAATTCAAGGTCGGAGCAAATCCCGATAAGCGGTGGCCATGTTCCAACCAGATTGGGAAACCATGCCGCGAGAGCGTTTGCGGGCCCTTCAACTTTCCCGGTTGCAATCCCTGCTTAAGCGCTTAGAAAACAAGGTGCCCTTCTACCGGGAGCAATTCCGGCAACTTGGTTTCAACCCCACCGATCTGCAGCGTCTGGAAGATCTCCAGCGGTTGCCCTTTACCACCAAAGAAAATCTGCGAACGCACTACCCGTTCGGACTTTTTGCGGAACCCATGCAACAGGTCGCGCGCATCCACGCATCGAGCGGGACCACAGGAAAGCTTACGGTAGTGGGCTATACCGCCGCCGATCTTCAAATTTTTGGTGAAGTCTGCGCGCGCAGTCTGGTAGCTGCAGGTGCGAAGCCCGGCATGATGCTGCACAATGCTTACGGCTACGGGCTGTTCACCGGTGGACTCGGCCTTCACGCGGGCGCGGAAACCCTGGGTCTGACCGTTGTTCCGGTTTCCGGTGGCATGACAGACCGCCAAATTGATCTGCTGCTCGATTTTAAGCCTCAAATCCTCTCTTGCACACCTTCTTACGCCCTCACGTTAGCGGAAGCCTGCCGCCACCGGGGAATTGCCCCGGAGCAATTGCAACTCCGCTACGCCCTTCTGGGTGCAGAGCCCTGGACCAACACGCTCCGCGAACAGGTAGAAGCGGGCCTGGGCGTTGTGGCTACCAACATCTACGGGCTGAGCGAGATCATGGGACCCGGCGTCGCCCAGGAGGCCTTTGATGAAAAAGGTACGGGAAGCTATGTTTGGGAAGACCACTTTTATCCCGAAATCGTAGACGCGCAAACGGGTGTGCTTTTGCCCGACGGGGAGCCCGGCGTGCTGGTGTTTACCACATTGACCAAGGAAGCCCTGCCCTTGCTGCGCTACAAAACCGGCGACATTACCTGGCTGCGCCGGGAGCACAACGGCGCCCGTACCCATGTCAAGATGGGACCTGTTTTAGGTCGGGCAGATGATATGCTGATTGTTCGGGGAGTGAACCTGTTTCCTTCGCAAGTAGAAGAAGTGCTTTCGGAGTTCCCGCAACTGGCTGCACACTACCAACTCTGCCTCACACGCCAGCACACGCTCGATGACCTGGACGTTCAGGTGGAATGGCTCGAAGCCGTTGAACGAGAGGTCGGCCATCCGCAGGGTTCTGGTCAGCCGGCGGCTTCCAGGTTAACCGACCGACTGCACAAACGCCTCAAAGAGCGACTCGGTCTATCCATCAGGGTGGTGTTGGTAACCGTAGGGCAACTCCCTCGATCTGAGGGCGGCAAAACCCGGCATGTGGTTGATCTTCGTCCGAAGTAACTTTGCCGGCAAAGTACAGCCGCCATGCGGAAAACCTCCCTTCCCTTCGATCGTGCTTCGCACCCCTCTCAAGAAGAAAGCAACGCACCAGCCCGCCGAACGGGAGCCCTTGACCGGAGAACCTTCCTGGAATTTTTGGGCATTGGCACGGTGGGCTTCGTGCTGGTTCCGGGGCTGTTCAGCGGGTGCAAACCGGAAGCCGTAGCGCCAAAAACCACGCCCTACCGCATCACCCCGCTCCTGCCGAAAGCCAGCGATGCCCTGGAATTGGCGCCCGGGTTAAACAGCCAATTGCTGATCCGCTGGAATGATCCCATTAACGCCACGGAGCGTTTCGGGTTCAACAACGATTTTATTTGCTACATTCCCTTGGATGCCAGCGTACCAGAGGAAGGATTATTGTGGGTAAATCACGAATCTGTAGATCCTAGATTTGTTTCAAATTGGGATGAGCTTCGTCCTAAAACGCGCGAACAGGTAACCGAAGAGCAATTGGCCGTGGGCGGAAGCATTCTTCGGGTTCGAAAAGAAGACGGCCAGTGGCAAGTGCTTGCCAATGACCCGATGAATCGGCGCGTGCACGGGCGAACAGTAATCCCGTTTAACTGGCCACATCCCATCGCAGGAGCGACCGCTGCCGTGGGTACGCTGGCCAACTGTTCGGGTGGGTTAACGCCCTGGGGCCATATCCTGACCTGCGAAGAAAACTACGACCAGTTCTACGGAGAGAACGACCCGGTATCCGGATTGCGGCAAGACATCGGCGTTGACCAGGGCTGGCACACCTACGACCCCTTTCCGCCGGAACACTACGGATGGGTGGTAGAAGTAAATCCGAGAACAGGCGAGGCGCAGAAACACATTGCGCTTGGACGCTGCGCACACGAGTGCGCTACCATCCACGAGCTCCCTGATGCTCGACTGGTGGTGTACACCGGGGACGACGCCAACGATGAACACCTCTACAAGTTCATTTCATCTGTACCCGGATCGCTGAGCGAAGGCACGCTCTATGCGGCCAACCTGGACAAAGGCATCTGGGAGCCGATTATCCATGAGCGCCCGGAGCTTCGCAGCGACTTTGCTGACCAAACCGATGTCTTAATCCGGCTGCGCTACGCGGCTAAAAAAGTGAACGCCACTCCGCTGGACCGGCCAGAAGACATAGAAATTGATCCGGTCACCGGAAACGTTCTGGTAGCGCTGACCAATAACCTTCCCAAAGGAAATTATTACGGTTCCATATTAAAAATTATGGAAGAAAACGGCCGACATGATGCCTTGCGTTTTAAACACGAGACTTATTTAGCCGGCGGCGAAGAAACCGGTTTCGCCTGTCCGGACAACATGGCCTTTGACCCGCAGGGCAATCTCTGGTTTACCTCCGACATCAGCGGCAGCAAAACAAACAAGGAACCTTACACCGCCTTTGGCAACAACGGTCTCTATGTGGTACCCCGTCATGGCGAGCAGGCCGGACAGGTTATCCAGGTAGCCAGTGCTCCCCATGGAGCCGAACTAACCGGGCCCTGGTTTTCGCCTGATGGTCGCTCGCTGTTCTTGAGCGTTCAGCACCCGGGAGAAAACTCTCCGTCCATGGCAACGCTCTCCAGTCATTGGCCGGACGGCGGGGACAGCATGCCACGTCCTTCAGTGGTGGTTTTGTCGGGGCAATTGCTCGATCAATTCAGCGCGACAGCAACGGAAAAAGCCGGCTGATCGTCCTGCCACCAATACGGGCAGTAAAGCGTATCCGGTGCTGGCCCGGCAGCGCACACCCCTTAGTGAACCAACGTGACGGTGCCGCTGGTCAACGTGGGCCCTTCGCCCGGTTTCATGCTTTTGGCCTGAACTGCGTATACCCCAACCTCTGCCCGCACCCCGCGGTAGGTTCCATCCCATCCGAGGGCAGCATCTGCGCTCTGAAACACTTGCTCCCCCCAACGGTTGTAGATGCGCAGCACAAACTGGTCCAGGTCGGGACAATCCGCAACGTTGACCCAGCGAAACTGATCGTTGAGGCCATCTCCATTGGGCGAAAACGCGTTTGGCAGCGAAGGTAGGCAACCACACTCCAGTTGCAGATACACATGAACAGAATCGCGAACTGTGCAGTTGCCAAGACTGGCTAAAAGCATATACGTTCCAGGCTCATTCACGGCCAAAATTGGCGTTAAACCGCCGCTTGACCAGAGAAACTCCGAAGCATTGCTCAGCGGGCTCAGCAGCAGTTCATCGCCGCTGCACCAGGAAATAGAATCCCGCGGAAAAGAAAGTTCTGGGTAAGGCTCAAAAAGCACACTGGACAGTGTCTCCGCTGTGCAAAGCCCATTTTGGACCACCAGGGTATAAGTGCCGCTTGTCAAAACGGCAACCGAGGATGCAGTACTGCCAGTTGACCAGGTGTACGTGTAACCGGGCAGAGCAACATCGCCCAGTATCACCGGAAAGCCTACACACAAAACAGTGTCCGCGGGTAGATCGGGCAGCAAAGGGATGGCGTCTGCCTGAATGATAACGGAATCCTGGTAGAGCTCCCCGCAATCGTCCGAATAAGTAACTGTATAGATTGTGGTGCTTGCAGGCCAGGCGAAAGGGTTCTCCGTATCAGGATCAGAAAGTTCGGTGGAAGGGCTCCATAGATACCCACTGAAACCGGAGGGTGCGCTGATGATTACCGTATCGCCGGAACAGGTTTGCAAGACAGGCGTGGGCAGGGCTATATCCAGGCGCTGGTAGCAGACAATGTGTTCGTTGCTCAAGGCTCCGGTTGCCGCGGTGAATCCGAAGTATACCAGGGAGTCCCCACCAAAGTGAGTGTCGACAAGATCACCGGAATACGACACCCGCAACGCGCAGTTCACATAGACTTCCAGGGTATTCAATGCGCTTTTCCAGCGAATCGAGATTTCGTGGTAAGCACCGTTCTCTGCGTTGCAGACACCAGGCAGGATATTGACTGGAGCTGCGAGTGATGTTGGTCCGGTATGAGCGGGATTACCGTCCGATACGATGCCAACGTGATCACAGGATGGGTCTGAATATGTTCCATTCTGATACGTATCAAACTCTATCGCTACGGAAGGAGTGACCCCAAGATAACCCAGGCCACCCCCGGAAGCTCCAACGGCAGTAGAAAGTGGCTGCAATACGAAAGCAATGCCATCCGCTCCAACATCAGTGTTACCCAAAAAAAGCGAGGCCTCCACCCGAAAATCCTGACGAAGGTTTATTTTATCCGGATACCAGGCCGATCCGGTTTGGGTGGTCAAGGATGGAGTAAGTTGGATGCAATCATCCCCAAGATCAACCGCCGAACCATTCAAAACAAATTGAGCATGGAGATTGGTTTGGCAGAAAAAAAATCCAAACAGAATTAATATTATATTTTTTTCATCCACTTTGTTTGGCTTTCCGGTACCAGCCCTTCTTGTGCTGGGCCAACGGATAAAGTTCAGGATAAGAGACTGATTTTCAAAGGTATTCTTGTTGCTTTCCCGTTAATTCTGGAAAGGTATCTTTGGGCCATGGCTGGAAAGGAAACCCAGGTACCACCCAAGCGCTTTCCCCTTGTGCAAGTTGTTCCCAACCTGGAGGAATGGCCATTATACCGCTTATCTAAAGACCGGGAGCGTTTCCTCCAAAAGGTCATCGAAGAGGCTAAAAAGGAATTGTTGCAGGACCACCGGGGCAGCGCATCCATGCAAGTATTGCTGGCCAACAGTTTGTACCACGAAAAAATCCGATTAACGCGCAAGCCCTGGAGCGTAGACCCACCAGACGAAAAGAAATTCTGGGCCTTTGTGGCCGCGGAGTTAACTCGCTTGGAACAGGAAGCAGCACCACCGGCTAGCTGGAATGCCCTGCTACAGACCATTCTGGAGCGCTATGGCAAGGAAATTCAGGGCAATTTTCACAATCCAACCTACCAGTTTGCCCGGCACTTTCTGCCTATTGCATTTAACCGGCTTCTCAACGCCTCTGGCAACCGCAACTTCAGCCGTGTTTTCGGCAATCGGCTCGGTATTCACGACCGCGTCCACCTGGACGGCAATGTAGAACGACTCCGCCAGATCGTTCGGGATGGCGGCACTGTCGTGATGGTTCCGACCCACTTTTCCAACCTGGACTCCATCCTGGTGGGCTATGCGATTGATGCCATTGGTTTACCTCCCTTTCTCTATGGTGCCGGTCTTAACCTCTTTAGTGCACGGATTCTGGCCTATTTTATGAACCGGCTCGGCGCATATAAGGTTGATCGGCGCAAGAAGAACAAAATATACCTGCAAGCATTAAAAGCCTACTCCACCAGCGCATTAGAAGAAGGCTGCCACAGTCTCTTCTTTCCCGGTGGAACGCGTTCGCGCTCCGGTGCCATCGAAAAACAAGTCAAACTTGGTTTGCTCAGCACGGTAATTGAAGCGCAGCGACGCCTTTTGCTGGAAAACCCGGACGGTCCCTTCCAGAAAATATACGTCGCTCCAGTGGTGATCAACTACAATTTTGTATTGGAAGCACCCGCGCTCATCAAAGATCACCTCCAGGAAATCGGAAGGGAGCGCTTTTTTGTAGAACAGGACCGCTATTCCAGCTCAGGTAAAATTGCCCGTTTCATCCTTCGCTTCTTTACTGCGGGATCAGACATTCGAATCCGCTTCGGCGACCCGATGGACATCCTGGGCAATCCTGTGGATGCATCAGGAAACAGCCTTGATCCAAACGGCAAAACCGTGCCGCTCGCCGCCTATTTTCAGCACAACGGTGTGCTCAATGAAGATACCCAGCGAGATTTTGAATATACCAAAATTCTCGCAGACAAAGTTGTTCACGCCTTCCACCGCTACAATACCGTGATGGCCAGCCATGTCGTGGCCTTCACTGCGTTCCGATTGATCCAGAAACGGCATCCCGATCTTGACTTGTACCAATTGTTGCGTTTGCCCGAAGAAGATCGCTGGTGGGATTGGCAAGCCTTGAGCATCGCTGTGACCCGCCTCGTTGCAGAAATCAAGGCGCGTTGTGATCGGGGAGAATTGTATCGCGAACCCGTTTTGGACCAGCCCACAGAAGCCATTCTGCAACACGGCATTCGGAACCTGGGTATTTACCACGACAAACGAGCCCTTAAGGTTGACAAACGCAGTGGCAAAGTCAGTTCCGATGACTTGCGTCTCCTGCTCTTTTACCACAACCGAATGGATGGCTTCGGATTTGAACACCATGTCTGAACAAGCCCCAGTAGCAGTTATCGGTGCCGGCAGTTTTGGCACAGCGGTCTCCAATCTTTTGGCGGAGAACAACCGGGTATTGCTCTATACCCGCCTACCGGAACGCGCAGAACAAATGCGCACGAGCCGGATCAGTGCCGGACAAAAGTTGAATGAACGGATAGAAATTACAGGCTCATTACAGGAAATTGCAGACTCCTGCTACTTGATTTTCCCCATTGTGCCATCCGAAAATTTTGCCGGCATGATCGGGGAGCTCGCGCCGTTTCTTCGCCCGGATCATTTTCTGATCCATGGCACCAAAGGGCTGCACATAGAGCCGGCAAATCAGCACTTGGGCCTTGAAAGCAAGTTGAAGCGGCAGCAAGTCTTAACCATGTCGGAGTTGATTTTGCGCGAAACCGTGGTCTTGCGTGTCGGCTGCTTGCACGGCCCCAACCTGGCCTTTGAAATAGCACAGGGACTTCCGGCGGCAACGGTCATCGGAAGTCGCTTTGACGAGGTGATTAACGAAGGTAAACAGGCGCTTCGATCCAACCGATTCCAGGTTTACGGCAGTTATGATGTTCTGGGAATCGAACTGGCCGGAGTTTTGAAAAACATTCTAGCAATTGGCTCCGGCATGATCCGCGGCCTGGCGTTGGGCGACAATGCCCGTGCATTGCTCATGACCCGAGGGTTAAGCGAGTTGATTCACCTGGGCAAAACCCTCGACATCGATCCGCGCGCTTTTTTAGGCCTCGCCGGAATTGGCGATATCATTGCCACCTGCTCCAGCCCCCACAGCCGAAATTACTCCGTAGGATTTCGCCTTGCCCAAGGAGAGACGCTGACTGAAATACTGGAAACGGTGGACGAAGTGGCCGAAGGTATTCACACCGTGCAAATCGCGCTGGCACTGGCCAATGCAGAAGGGTTGAGCATGCCCATTGTGGGGATGTTGCACCGCATTCTCTTTGAAAACGCGCCTGTTTCTGACAGTTTACAGCGCTTGATGAGCTACCGGATTAACAGAGATGTAGATTTTATTTGATTTATTAGTTTATGAATCCGACGCAGATAATTCTTGAGATTGAAGAAAAGCTTCGAGAAGATCAAAGCGACTTGCAACGCTGGAATATTTACTACTACAATGTTCACAAACGACGGTATTTGAATGATGCCAAGACCTTTCAAACTCATTTTAAGGGAGGAAAAGTTCTGGAAATTGGATCGGCACCTTACCATGTTACCTGCATTTTAAAGAAAATTCATGATGATGTAACGGGTGTAGATATTGATCCAGTGAGGCATGAAAAATTTATATTAGATAATAACTTAAATATTATAAAATGCAATATTGAAACAGAATCGATACCATTGCCCGATAACACTTACCATTATATCCTTTTCAATGAGGTTTTTGAGCATATGCGGATGAACCCAATTGAAACGCTTAAGGAAATTCATCGTGTGTTGCATCCGGATGGCGTTTTAGTACTGACTACCCCAAACTTGTATGCTATCCAAAACATAGTAAATCTGTTGCTTGGTAAAGGGTTTGATAACCCTTATGAAGAGTTCCAAAAATTGGAAAGCTTAGGACAAATGGGGCATGTTCGCGAGTATTCTGTGCCTCAAATCAAAACCTTCCTCGCAAATACTGGCTTTAAGAGTGTCCTGGTACAACGCAATTCTTATACCCCATTAAAAGGTTACCTCTACCCTTTCAATCTAGTCCGCACCCTGTTTCCGCGCTACCATACGTTCCAGATGCATATCTGCAAAAAAGTATAAGTATATTTTATTCTATTGAGCACGGGAACTTCCAGCGCTTACCTTGGGTTTTGCCCCTGTGCGCGAAACACTGCGTGCCAGTTCTTTTAGCGCGTGCTGGATTATACGGCATAATCAACCCAAATTCTTAAGCATGAATATTGCTATTGGCCTGGTTTTGTTGTTGTCTTTGGGCACCGCAGCTGCTCAACAAAGCGTATCAACCGGGTCGGCCCAAAACCTCAACCCTCAGGGAATAGCCCTGGACGGTTACCATGCGGTATCCTACTTTAGCGGAAGCCCAACCCCGGGAAGGGCTGAATACGCTTATACCTTTAAGGGAGCTATTTACCACTTCGCCCAGAAAACAAATCTGGAAACCTTTGTTTCAAACCCCGACAAATACACTCCTGCCTACGGCGGATGGTGCGCCTACGCCATGGGTGAAAGCGGCGATCTGGTGGAAGTAAACCCCAAGTCTTATAAAATAGTGGACGGGAACCTGTACCTGTTTTACAAAACGGAATTGGTCAATACGCTAAAGCGCTGGAACAACAACGAAGATCAACTTCGCAAAGCTGCTGACGCAAACTGGGCAAAAAGAAATCCCTAATTCACCCGAATGAAAAAAAACTGGCTCTGGATTCCCGCTCTGGTAGCAGCAGTTATTCTGCTTCAAACCCTATATTTCAAATTCACCGCCCACCCGGATAGCGTGTTAATTTTTAGCACCCTGGGAGTAGAACCGTACGGCAGAATCATTACAGGGGTTCTGGAACTGATCACTGCGGCCATTCTCCTGATTCCCCGCTGGCGCATCTTCGGAGCCCTGAATGGTATCGGCATGATGGTCGGAGCCATGGCCTCGCACCTGTTCCTGCTCGGCATTGAGATTCAAAACGATGGTGGGCTGTTGTTTGGTCTGGCATTGGTTGTGTTGGCTTGTTGCAGCATCATTGTAGTGGTTGATCGAGAGCAACTTTTGAAGCGTGTGAGGGCGTAACGGCCCTTTCATCTAGCACGGTCAAGACATCCTTCAAGCACATTCCGCGCTGAAGCAGCACAAGCATGAGGTGATAGAGCAGGTCTGCGGCTTCACCCGCTAACGCTTCGGGGGTGCCCACTACGGCGGCCAAAGCGCACTCTACTCCCTCCTCGCCTACCTTTTGCGCCATCCTGGGTAATCCTGCCGCGACCAACTGAGCAGTATACGATTGTTCCACATCTGCATCGGCAATTCTCTTCACCAAACGATGCTCCAAACGAGCCAGCGTGCCCGCTGATGCAGGTCCCCAACAGGTATCCTGACCGGTATGGCACACAGCCCCGCTGGGCATAACCTGAAGCAACAAGCAATCGCGGTCACAATCAGCGCGCAAGGCGTGCAGCGCCAGGGTGTTTCCACTGGTTTCTCCCTTTTTCCAAAGCCGCTGTTTGCTCCGGCTATAGAAATGCACGACAGCACTGTCCATGGTCATGCGAAGCGCTTCAAGGTTCATGTAACCCACCATCAACACTGCGCCGCTTTGCACATGCTGGATCACGGCAGGCATTAAGCCCTGTCCTTTATCAAAATCCAAGGTGCGCAAAAAAGCCTCCTGGTTCGGGGGAAGGGCCTCCTTGCCCTGAGCAAATTCGGGGGACAAATCGTTCATCGCGTGCTGATGTTTTGAGTGCGTAAAAATTGGCGCAGTTCCGGAATGCTGATTTCACCAAAATGGAATAAGCTGGCTGCCAAAACTGCATCGGCCTGGCCCTCCGACAAGGCCTCTGCAAAGTGATGCAAGGCACCTGCCCCCCCCGAAGCAATGATCGGAAGGTTTGTAGCCTGGCGAACCGCGCTTAAGCCAGCCAGATCGAAGCCGCTGCGTGTGCCGTCCCTGTCTATAGCGGTGTACAATATTTCGCCGGCGCCTTCCTGCTCTGCCCGAATGACCCAGTTCTCCAGGCTCCATTCGGTAGCCTTAGCTGCGCCGGCAGCGTATACGCTGCGCTCTCCGGCTAAGTCAGAGCGTGCATCGACGGCCAGGACCACGCATTGCTGGCCATAACGCGCTGCAATCCGACCTAATAGGGATGGATCGCGCAGCGCAGCAGAGTTGACGGCAACCTTGTCCGCACCGGACTCCAACACGGCAATCGCATCCTCCAACGACCGCACCCCGCCGCCCACCGTAAAGGGGATATCAAGGGCGGCGGCAACCCGCTCCACGAGCTCGCATCGCGCAACCCGGTTCTCCGCGCCGGCGCTAATGTCCAGCAAAACGAGCTCATCCGCGCCTTCATGCGCATAGCGCGTTGCCAATTCAACCGGATCACCGGCATCGCGCATACCCAAAAACCGGATGCCCTTAACGGTGCGCCCGTCCCGCACGTCTAAACAGGGAATGATTCGCTTCAGCGCCATGCCTCTTCTGCATTTAACCAACCTTCCAGCAGCGATCGCCCTGCCACCGCAAACGGAATGCCGAGGCTGGCCAATTGAACCAAGTCTGCCTTGTGTCGCACGCCTCCGCTGGCGATCCATTGCACATCCGGCAGCATTGCCTTGAGGTGCGTGTATTGCCCCAGGTCCGGCCCTTGCAGGGTTCCATCGCGCAACACCGCCGTGCTCAAAATCCAACGAACTCCCGCAGCTTTCCAGCCTTCCAGCAAGGTATCCAAACGCTGCTCGCTGTCTTGCAACCAACCGGACACCTGCGGAATACCGTCGCGCAGATCCAATCCCGCCACCAGGTGCTCCGGTCCAAAACGGTCCAGGCATAGGGCGAAGAACTCCGGTTCATTGACCGCAGCAGTACCAAGAACCACCCGATGGATACCAGCACTCAAAACCTGCTCCACGGCCTCAACGGACCGAATTCCACCCCCCAAATGGATGTCCCAACCCTTTTCCGCCCAGGAGCGAAGCTGGGGAAGCACCGTTAACTTACCGTCGCGAGCTCCCGCCAAGTCCACGACATGCAACCGCCGGGCACCGGCATCCCACCAGCGCTCTGTCCAGTGCGACGGATCGCCGTAGTCTGTAACCCTTTTAAAGTCGCCCTGCATCAGCCGAACGGCTCTACCCTCCAATAAATCCAAGGCTGGTATGAGCTGGCAGATGGTTGATGAAGGATCTTTAACAATTACATTGCTAATGTTATCCATAACATTTTACTTATTACGCTGAGCAATGCTCAAAAAGTTGTTCAAAATTTTTGCACCTACCCGACTGCTCTTCTCGGGGTGAAACTGGCAACCCCAAAAATTTCTGCACCGAACCACAGAAGGGAATAACAGATTACCGTGACGGGTCAGTGCCGTAGCGTGGCGCAAATCATTCAGTGCATAACTGTGCGCAAAATAGACGGCATCCCCAGGAGCAACACCCCGCAGCAGCGGATCGCTGAAGCCATCTTCATCACAAGCCTCCAGCAATGCCCAACCCATATGCGGCACCCGGGCAAGGGCATCGGTTGGTACAACAGCTTCGTTCTGGTCTTCTGCCCTCCATCGCTGCAAGTGAACCACTTCTCCCTCCAAAATGCCCAAACCCGGCGCGTTGTCCTCTTCCAGGTACTCCGCAAACAGTTGCATGCCCAGACAAATTCCCAGCACGGGCTGACGCAACTGGCTGATCAACGGATCCAGACCTTTGGCCTTCATCGCGGCCTGCGCAGGGCCTGCAGAACCCACTCCGGGCAACACCACAGCATCAGCGGTCAGAATCTGATCCGGATCTGCCGTTAAGGTAGTTTCAACACCAAGCCTTGCAAAAGCATGGCGAACCGAAGTCCGGTTCCCAACTCCGTAATCAACAAGCGCAATTTTCACAACATTCCTTTTGTAGTGGGGATGGCCTGGTCGTGCAGATCAACAGCCACCGCTTGTCGGATAGCCCGCGCAAACGCTTTAAACAAAGCTTCTATTTGGTGGTGATCGTTTTGACCCGTCACTTCCAGATGAAGCGTGCAGCGGGCTCCATCGGAAAAGGAGCGAAAAAAGTGCGACACCAATTCTGTGGGCAGATCCCCAACTTTTTCGCGGTGAAACACGGCCGCAACCTGGCAGAATGCCCTTCCCCCGAAATCAATGTCCGCGCGGGCACGAGCATCGTCCATGGGTAAGCTAAAACCGTATCGGGCCAGGCCCCGTTTGTTGCCCAGCGCGGCATGAAAAGCCTCGCCGAGTGTAATCGCAACATCTTCTATGGTATGGTGCTCGTCCACATGCAGATCGCCGCGAGCATCGATCTCCAAATCCAGGCCCCCATGGCGCGCCAACTGATCCAACATGTGGTCCAAAAAACCGAGTCCTGTGGCCACCTTACTTTGGCCTACTCCGTCCAGCTTGAGTTCGACCGTGACGTCCGTTTCCAACGTCGTGCGACGGTGTTGCACTCTGCGCTCTTCGCGCCGGAGCCACTGGTAAATCTCCTCCCAACCAGCCACTGCGTGATCGCGCTCGTGCAAATTGCCTGCTGCCACCGCCGCTGAACCCGCAGGCTCCAGCAAAAACGCGCGCGCACCCAAGTTGCGGGCCAGCGTCAGGTCAGTCAACCGATCACCGATGACCCAACTGTTCGCAAGATCACTTTGGCCGTCCAGGTAAGCGCCCAACATGCCTAAACCGGGTTTTCGGGTGTCCAGACCGTCGCGCTCAAAACTTCGGTCAATGTGCTGCGCGTCAAATCGAATGCCTTCGGCCGCCAGCAACCGCATCAGAAATTCGTGCACCGGTTCAAAATCACTCAGCGGAAAAGACGCTGTACCAAGCCCATCCTGGTTGCTAACCAGCACCAGGCGATAATCCAACTCATCGGCAATACGGCCCAGCCATCGAACCGCTCCAGGAAGTAACTCCAGCTTGGCGAATGAGTCAATTTGCTCGTCCTGCGGCTCGCGAATGAGCGTTCCATCGCGGTCGATAAAAAGAATGCGCTTATGGTTTTTCATATCAAGCCAAAAAGTTTTTAAATACCGCGAGCAGTCGCGCGTTGTCTGAAGCCGTGCCCACGGAAATCCGCAGACAATCCGCTAAGGGGCCCTGCTGACCAAACCTCCGAATCCGCAAACCAGCCTGAGTCGCCGCGCGCTCCAGCATAACTGCCGCGGAAATAGCCGGTGGCTCTGCGCCAGGTTCCCGAGCGCTAGCCAATTCCAGCTCCCTGCGCCCTAAGCCTGCAGCATGACCTGACCGACAGCGCAGAAACAGAAAGTTCGCCGATGAAGGGTAAACTTCTTCCACCAACGGGCACGCTTGCAATTGGCGAGCCAGGCGCTCCCGCAAAGCCAAAACCCGCTGCACCCGATCCTCCATCAGGGCTGCATTCCCCAAAGCGCGCAAGGCCAATTGCCTGACGGGACCCGCCAGCGAATAGGGCATGCGAACACTGTCCAAAACCCTTACCACCGCGGGATGCGCCAGCGCATAGCCCAAGCGAAGCCCTGCCAGACCCCAGGCCTTGGACAACGTGCGCAACAGAATCAGGTTCGGAAATTCAGCCATCCAATTGCGGTGATCGGCGCCGGCAAACTCGCCATAAGCCTCGTCGATAATCACCAAGCCGGGATAGCCCAACAAAAAGCGATAGAGCTCCGCATCCCCGAGCCGATTCCCCGTCGGGTTGTTCGGATCGCAAAGAAAAGCCATTTTGGTTGGGGCAAGCTCCGCATCAAGCGCCACTTGAGCATCAAACGAAAAATCCGGGCGAAGGGGCACCGTGACCACGCGCAACCGATTGAGCATCGCTGCGTGGGCGTACATCGAAAAACTAGGCGAGCACACCAGCACAGCATCTTGCCCCGGCTCCGCAAAAGCCCGCTGGAGCAAGTCAATGATTTCGTCGCTGCCGTTGCCTGTAAACACGGAATCAGCACCCACACCGGCACGATCTGCCAACGCCTTCCGAAGGGCTTCTGGAACCGGATCGGGGTAGCGGTTCCACGGCTCACCCCACGGCATTTCATTGGCGTGCAAGCGCCTGCCAGCCACTTCCCCTCCTGCGCTGTACGCCTCCAAGGCAGCTAGCGACCTCGGCACCGGAGCTTCCCACAACGATAATCTTTCCTTTGTTTTCATAAGGCGCTAAGAATTGAACATTTGTTCAGAAGCGGACGCGGACGCGGATGTAGAAGCAGAAGCAGAAGCAGAAGCAGAAGCAGAAGCGGACGCGGACGCGGACGCGGAAGCAGAAGCGAGAGCAGAAGCCCCTGCCCCTTCCCCCACAAACCGTTGTTCCACCGAGCGCGCGTGCGCTTCCAGGCCCTCGGCACGCGCAAGCTCAGCAATGCTGGATTGCAAGCTGGCCAGGCCCTCTGCGGTCAATTCCTGGATGCTCATCTGGCGCTGAAAATCCGACAGAGACAAGCCTGACCAGGCGCGAGCGGCCCCACCCGTTGGCAGGCAGTGGTTGCTTCCCGTAGCGTAATCACCGGCACTCTCCGGACTCCAGGCACCCAAAAAGACAGCCCCGGCCTGTTGCACAAGCGGCAACCTGGAACGGGCATCCTCCATACCGAGCAACAAGTGCTCCGGCGCATAGGCATTGGCAAACGCAAAGGCTTCCGCTTCATCCCTGGTCTCCAACAACCTGGCTGACCGCAGCGCTTCCATCGCAATCGCTTTCCGGGGAAGGGTCTCCAATTGGCGAGCAAGTTCTGCGGCAACTTCGCGCAGCCATTCCCCCGACCAACTCAGGGCGATAACCTGACTGTCCACTCCGTGCTCTGCCTGGGCGAGCAGATCGGCGGCGGCCCATGCCGGCGGCATGCTGCCGTCTGAAATCAACGCCAACTCCGAAGGACCCGCCGGCAGATCCAGGGCTACCCCATAACCCGAAGCGAGCGCCTTGGCTTTGTCCACCCGGGCACTACCCGGCCCGAACAATTTGTACACGGCAGGCATGCCCACTCCAAACGTCATGGCCGCAATGGCCTGCGCTCCCCCAACCCGAAAAACGCGGGAAATTCCCGCTCGTTGAGCCGCGTAAAGCATGGCTGGCACCGGCCAACCATCGGCAGCGGGTGGCGTGCACAAAAGCACCTCTCTGCATCCCGCAAGACGAGCCGGAATACCGGTCATGAGCACAGAGCTAATCAGCGGCACTTGTCCGCCCGGGGCGTACAGACCCACGCGCTCGATAGCCCGGGACTCCCGCCAGCACACTACTCCCGGGCGCGTCTCAACCACTGCAGGCAAAATCCGTTGCGCTTCATGATACCGGGTAATTTGGTCTGCTGCCAGATCAATGGCCTGGCGAAGGGCCAACGGTACTCTGGCCGCAGCCAGGTCCATCACGGACAGTGGCACTTCGAGCGGCACAGCGTCGCAACCGTCCCAGGTGCGACAAAAATCCAGCAGTGCTTCCTCGCCGCGTTCGGCCAAGGCAGCAAAAACGTGTCGCACTTCGCGGTCCAAGTCCTCTCGTTTGCCACCCGGTCGCGCTAACAACGGACCCCATTCCCCCGCTGGCGGACAAGGCTGTGGTTGGGGTAAAGTCGCTAACAGGTCTATCATTTCTTCCATACTATATTCTATTTTATTGAGGGTCGCACTTCGCAGTTCCTCTGCTCTGCCGCATAGCTGGAACCCGCCGCATAGCTGGAACCCTAAGAAATCAGGTTGCGCTCAGGCAATAAGTTTTTCTATGGGCATGACCAAAATTCCCTCGGCGCCGGCCTTTCGAAGGCTGGCAATGATGGGCCAGAACTCCGATTCGCGCAGCACCGTCTGCACGGAAACCCAGCCGGGAACGGCCAGCGGCGTTACGGTCGGACTTTTGAGACCGGGAAGAATCTGGCAGATGGTCTCCAATCGGTCTGAAGGCGCATTGAGCAAAACGTAGCGATGTTGTCGCCCTGCCAGAACAGCGCGAATGCGGAACTGCAGCTCCTCTACCAGCGTTAAAGAAGCTTGCAAAAGCACCGGTGCTGCGGCCAGGCACGCTTCCGATTCCAGCACTTGCTCCACCTCCTTTAACCCGTTGGCAAACAGCGTGCTGCCCGATGAAACCAAATCGCAAATAGCATCGGACAGCCCGAGTTTTGGCGCCACTTCAACCGATCCACCGATTTCGTGGATGTCTGCCTGGATGCCATTGCTGGCCAGAAAACGGCGCAGGCTGCTGGGATACGAGGTGGCAATGCAGCGGTCCTGCAACCAATCCAATCCGCTGTAAGCCGCGTCATCCGGAACAGCCAGCGATAGACGGCAGCGCGCAAAACCCAGGCGCTGCAAAACCTGACAGGAAGAATTTTCTTCCGCCAACGTGTTCTGGCCCAAAATGGCCAGATCAACAGTTCCGCTATCCAAATAGCGTGGAATGTCGCTGTTTCGCAGCAGGTAAATGACCAATGGAAAACCCCTTGCCTGGATGCGCAATTGGTTGCCGCCATCCGGCAGATGAATGCCACATTCCAGCAGCAGTTGCACGGTTTCATCGTGCAAACGTCCCGATTTTTGAATGGCCAGTTTTAACATAATTTTATCTATTTATCGGATTGGGTTGCACGAAGCAATCTCAGTCAACAATCCTAAACCGGTTTTGTCGCTCCTGCTGGGGAATTATTGAGGTGATTGGGCATAAAAAAAACAGACCCGCCGAAATCGGCGGGTCTGGATGAATTGAACTAAGCGTTTAGGTTCTCGCAAAGCATACCGTCACCAGCGCGCCGAGGGGCAGGTCAGATGATGATGGTGATGCAATACAGACAATTTTCTCATGACGAAGGCGAATATAGCCACAACAGTTTGGGAAACCACATTGTTGCAAAAAGTCACAAAAATTCTGTTGACCTAAGGCCAAAGCTAGAAAGCATTGCCGTCAACTCAAATTTCCCGCCACTTGATGGTGCACCCAATAGCCTTCACTTTAGCCGGGTCAGGAGCATTCCCCGCTTCGACCGCCTTGATGGCATTCTCCAGGAAGGGATTCTCCACCTGCGACGCATCGTCGTAACTGTCATCAATGGAGCCAATAAAAGCCACCCGAAAGGTTCCTGCGTTGTTTTTCTTAAGCAGATAAACGTGCGGGGTCCGCGTAGCGCCAAATTGCTTGGCCACCTCCTGGGTTTCGTCGTACAGGTAGGGGAAGGTGTAGCCTTTCTCTTTAGCGCGCTCCTGCATAGCCTCAAACGAATCGCCCGGCTGGCGAGTGACATCGTTTGGATTGATGGCCACCACCGGGTAGCCCATATCGCGGTATTTCTTATCCAAATCAATGATCCGCTGCTCATAAGCCACGGCGTAAGGGCAAGTGTTGCAGGTAAAAATCACGATCAGGCCCTTCTGGTCTTGAAAGTCGGCAAAGGAAACCATCTTGCCGTCAATGTTTTTCAACTTCACGTTGGCCACTTCAGAACCAATGTCGTAACCTGCCTCTTCAGCAACAATCGTTTCGTTAACGGTTTTCTCGCCAATTGCTTTTTCGGCAACAGTCCCTTCGGGCGAAATGCGAAATGCGCTGAACACAGCGGCGGTCAGTAACGCAAGACCGAGGAATACATAAGTGCGTTTCATGGTACGTTGATTAAGGGTTTGATCCAATGTTGTAATTCGTTCAGGGACATTTCGCCTTCGTGAAACAAGCGTTTGCCAGGCGAAGGAGGAATGACCAATGTTGCCGGAATGCTGCCCGACCATTGCGGGGCAATGCGGTCAATGTATTCGTGGGGTTTGGATTCATTGAGGTGGAGCACTTGACAAACCACCTCCCGGTCATTCAAAAAATCGCTCAGGGCTGCCTTAGCTCGGCTGGGCGCATCCACAGAAACGAGCAATACCTTCAGTTTTTTGTCCGCGTGCTCTTTTTGCAATGCGTCAAAATGGGGCAGCTCCCGAATACAGGGAGCGCACCAGGTAGCCCAGAAATTGACCACAAAGACGGTGTCTGCGCCTGCTGCCAACCGCTGGTCAAAAGCCTGAATGTTAACAGATTCGTAGAGGGCCTTTTGGGCAGAAGCAGGCACTGCACCCAGCAGCAAAAGGCCTGAACAAAGGAGGAAAGTTCGACACATAGCGCAAAATTGCCCGCCATTGCCCAAAAACGGACCTGAAACAAACGGGAAGATAAGCGCATTCTTGCAGCAAAAACCGTACCGGAAAACCAAACTCCTGCCCTGGCGAAGAACCCCTTTCCCCCGCTGGAGCCATCCGGTAGCCCCGCTCCAATTGATTTAAGGTGCTGGAAGAAAACCCTGCAAGTCGCGGATGGTCTGATCTGTGCGAATCTCCCGACCTTGCTGCGTTGTGTGGTACTTGGTGTCGAAGAATAAGTCGTTGGCGTAGACGTATTCCGCCGGATTATTGACGATTGGGAGCGTAAGTTTTTCTTTCAGGTATTCCTGGGTGACCCGACCCACTTCTGCATCCCACTTGGCCTCTGCGACCACGGGGAATAAAAACAACACGGTGGCGCCTTTGGCCTTTGCCAACTGCGCAAAATCGTTGGTGAGGCGCACAAAATCTTCTTCCGGCAAAGTGCCGCGGTCTTTTTCCATGTGCTTATCATCCTGCTTATAGCGGGATTTCAAAGTCATAGGGGTCCAGATGTCACCGTAGTGGTCAAAAACGGACCGCTGGTAGGCGTTCTTTTCAGTCATGCCCATCGCTCGACCCAGGCTGCGTTTGACTTTAAGTTGGATGATTTCTACGAATGCATTGGCGCGCAACTTAACAGGGCCCAGCAAGCCGTCCTGGTTGCAATAGGCATAGCCTTGGGGGAATACCTCCAAGGACTGGTACAGAATAGGTGTGCCCACCGACAAGGGCTCGTACATCTGCGAGAACTCGGGGAAAATCAGGTATACGTCGCCGGGGCGGGGATACGCGCTGACCTGTTTGATCATGTACTCATAACGCAAACCGGCATGGGTAGCCATATTGACCACCGGGAGGCCAAAAGCTTGCTCGAGTTTGCTGCTGTTCAGGCCAAAAGCCACATTTGACCCGCCAATCAACACCATTTTGGGTTTACCAGAAGCTTGCAAACTGTCCAGCCGGGCCTGCTTATCCTGCAGCGCAGCGAGGTACGCTTTTTGGTTGTTGGGGATGCCAAAAAAGATTCCCGCTGAAACCAGGCCGACCAACACCACAAAGGCCAGCACACGTACGATGAAACGCCCTGCCATGCCTTAGAATTGAAAGTAAATGAACTCCGCCTGGGAGGAGAATTTTCCAAACAGCACGATGGCCATAGTGGCTACCAGGTACAAACCCCAGCGCAACGGCATGGACAAGGCCCCCACTTTTTGGTGCAGGCTCCACCCTCGTTCTTGCAGAAAATGGAGGAACTCCATGGTGCCGATGGCGCCCAAAGCGATCACAAATTCGAGCCAGCCAAAGGATTGTAGACTGTCAAGCAAGGGTCCTACAGCAGAAGGTCTTATCTGCACGAAGGACCGAAAAACCAACAGGGCATCCCCCAAGTTCTCTGCCCGGAAAAAGACCCAGCCGATGATGACAAGATGAAAAACCACGAACATTTCGACCACTCGGCGCAGCTTGGGCAACCGTGCCAGGCCAGTTACCCGCATAAATCCTTCGCGAAGGCTGGTGGTCCAAAGCCCGATGACCAGCAAGGCACCGTGGAGCCCCCCCCAGATAATGAAGGTCCAGGAAGCCCCGTGCCAGAGCCCGGAAATCAGGAAGGTGATGAACAGGTTGTACCACCAGCGCCATTTTACGGTTCGGTTGCCACCCAGTGGAATGTAGAGGTAGTCGCGGAACCAGGTAGAGAGCGAAATATGCCAACGCTTCCAGAAATTCTGGATGGAATCGGCAAAATAGGGCCGCTCGAAGTTTTTCATCAGGCGGTAGCCCATGATGAGCGACGCACCCACGGCAATATCCGAGTAGCCGGAGAAATCGCAATAAATCTGAAAGGCAAACAAGTAGCTGGCAACCAGGTTGGTCAGTCCTTCTTTTACCTGCGGTGCGTCATAGATGCCGTTGACGTACTCTGCAATGCGGTCGGCAATGATCAGTTTTTTGAAAAAGCCCCAAAGCATGAGAATCAACCCTTCGCGCACCCGGGCGTAATCAAAGTCGAAGTTTTGTCGAAACTGGGGCAGCAGGTGCGGAGCCCGTTCAATCGGTCCTGCAACCAATTGGGGAAAAAACGTAACGTATACCGCGAAAATACCTAAGTGCTTCTCCGGCTTCATCTCCCCTTTGTACACGTCGATGGTGTAGCTCATGGTCTGAAACGTGTAAAAGGAGATACCCACCGGAAGCAAAACCTGCAATTCCGGCAAATGGGCAAACAAGCCCAACTGATCCATGAGCGGATTCCAGTTGTCGCGGAAAAAATTGAAATACTTGAAACTAAACAGCAGGCCCAGGTTGGAGACCATGCTCAAAATCAGATAGGGCCTTCGAGACTTCTTATCCGGCTTGGCCGCCATCTGGTTCGCAGCGAAATAATCGACCAGGGTAGAAATCAGCAGGAGAATGGCATACTCCGGCTTCCAGCTCATGTAGAAGTAATAGCTGGCTACCAGCAACAAGACCCACCTATAGCGGTACGGCATGCTGAAATACAGCATGATGACTAGCGGGAAAAAGAGCAAAAACTCAAAAGAGTTAAACAGCATCTCCTGTCAGGGCTTTATCCGGTCCAAAGCAGCCAGGGCTGCTGAAAAAACGCTGCAAGATAGTTTTTTTGGACAGGGGATTTAGCGCGTATACGGGTCAGGATGAATTCTGGTTCGCTGCGGTTCGGAAGCCACGCAGGCCTTAATCCATGAACGAAGAGGGCAACTTGCCCTTTAACGCCCGTTTCTCGCGTTCCAGGAGCAGTTGTAGAGACGCCAATTGGTCTAAATGCGAGAACGCCATTTCACGGGCCATTTCCTGGCTCTCTACCGGTTCCAAAGACGGGCTTAAAATGGAATCGTCCCTGTCCTGGGTCAGCTCGCCTTGTCCGGTGACCTTGCTCCGGGAGGCCTCAGCCATCTGCTGCTCATAAAACCACAGGTGCCAATCCCCACTGTGGTATTCCAACGCACTAAGGTGTTCCACCCAGTCGCCGGAGTTGAGGTAGCGAATGCTTCCCCCTTTTTTGGAGCCTGGCACCTGCCGCATGGCCGGCTGGTGGATATGGCCGCAAACTACCGTCGAGCAACCTTGGGCGATCCCCAATTCTGCAGCGCCCTGCTCGAAATCGCTCACAAATTTGACCGCATTTTTGACTGACTTCTTGATTTTGTGGCTGAAGGAAACCCTGGGGCGGCCCAGGCGAAGCAACACCGCATTGATCAGGCGATTAAGGCGGATGAGCCAGTCGTAGCTCCTTCCCCCAAGTTTGGCCAGCCAGCGGGCATGGCGAATGGAAGCGTCAAAGATATCGCCGTGAAAAAAGAGCACTTTCTCGCCGCCAACGGTGAGCACCAATTGATCGCGCAGGTGAAAGTTGCCGAATGCCAAATCAGTAAAGCGGCGGAACAAGTCGTCGTGGTTACCGGTCAGGTAGAAAACCGGAGTGCCCTTGGCAGCAAATCGGGTAAATTGGCGAATGACCTCCAGGTGGCTGGCCGGGAAATAGCCTTTCCGGAATTGCCAGCAGTCTATAATGTCGCCGTTCAGGACGAGCACTTTGGGTTCAATAGATTTGAGGTAATGAATGAGTTCATCGGCATGGCAACCATAGGTTCCCAAATGCACATCAGAAATTACGACAACATCGACGGCACGCCTCATGTTACGGTAAAGTTACTTTACCTTATAAACCTAAATGTTAAGCATGCGAGAAGTCTTTGCGCACGCTGTGTTATGCCAATGTTAAGGCTACTTCCAAAATTCCCCGGACACTGCCATGCCCGCACTGAACGACCGTTCAAACTTTGGCGGCCAGCCGCTCGTCCATCCACTCCAGGGCGGTGCGCAACACGTCCATACGGTTGGTTTCGTTGTGCAACTCGTGGAAAGCACCGGGCCATTCGACATAGTGGGCTAAGAGTCCCGCCTTTAGGGCAAAGGTTTTGCTGGCCGGCGCGCTGGTCAACTTATCGGCGGAGCCGTGCATGACCAACAGCGGGACCCGGAGCGAGTCAGCATGGTCCAAGGCCCATTGGCCGGCCTTATGGATGCCAAAAAATGCCCCGGCAGAAATTTTGTCGTGCACCAGCGGGTCGTTGCGGTAATCGCGGCTGACCACCGGGTCGCGGGAGAGGTCATCGGCATTTAACCCATTGGCTTCTGCGTACGATGGCAGCATGCGCACCATCAGCGATGCCAGGTGGAGCTTGAATGCCGGGGGCTTAAACGCCAGTTGAAACCAGGGCGAAGAGCAAATTGCCCCGAGCACGTCACCGTCGCGGCGCAACAGGTAATTGGCGGCGATGTTACCGCCCATGCTTTGGCCGTAAAGAAAAAGAGGCAAATGAGGCTCGCGGCGCCGCCACTCCGCAACTAAGGCCTCCACCCCATCCAGGTAATCGTCGTAGCGGGCGATGTGGCCTCGGGCACCGGCGGTCATCCCGTGTCCCGTGTGGTCAATGCCCATGACCCCGATACCCTGGTCGTTAAAAAATTCGGAAAAATGGTCATAGCGGCCACAGTGCTCACCCTGTCCGTGAACGAGGGCAATGCCGGCACGCATTGGCGTTTCCGGCAACCACGCTATAGCGTGGAAAACCTGCCGTCCTGCTTTTAGTTGGAATTCAGAGGAATCCATGATCGAAGGCAAATTAGGGAAAAAAGCTAACTTGGCACGGCTCGGAAATACTTGTCAATCTACTGTTTATGGATACTGTTCTGCGCCTGGTCCTCGGCATTATCGGGTTGGCCGCCTTCGTTTTTGTCGGGCTGCTGGTTTTTGGCACGGTAACCGACTACAACCCGCCCCCGGTTGAAGACGCCGAAGCCCATCCGTTGGCCGATTCTCCGGCCCTGACAGACTCCACGCTGTCTTTCCTGATTTGGAACATCGGCTATGCCGGTTTAGGCCGCGATCAGGATTTCTTTATGGACGGGGGAAAAAATGTGCAGCCCCAGCGCGGTGAAAGTGACGCCAACTTTGCCGGTGCCTTGAATTATCTGCACAGCGAGCAGGACATCGACTTCCTGCTGCTACAGGAAGTTGACCGCGACGCCAAGCGCAGCTTCGGGCGGGACCAGGCCGCGGAGCTTGCGGCTGCCCTGCCTGCCCACCATTGGTACTTTGCATCCAATTTCAAGGTCAAATTCATTCCGGTTCCCTTTGATCCGTTCCCCTTTGTCCGACCTATCGGACGCGTGAACGGCGGCCTGGTAACCTTTAGCAAACCAACCCCAACGTCGGCCAAACGCTACGACTACCCCGGCAATTACGGCTGGCCAACCCGTATTTTCCACTTAGACCGCTGTTTTTTGGAAACCCGCTATCCCCTTTCCGGGGAAAAAGAGCTGGTGGTGATCAACAGCCACAATTCCGCCTATGACGAAGGTGGCGTTCTAAAAGCGCAGGAAATGGCGATGTTAAAAGACTACGTCCTGGCAGAGTTCAACCGCGGCAATTACGTCATCGCTGGCGGCGACTGGAACCAGTGCCCTCCGGATTTTGACCCTAAGACCTTTAAGAAAGACGAGTCGGAATACGACCAGCAGAACATTCCCGCAGACTACCTGCCCGGATGGACCTGGGCTTATGATGGGAGCACCCCCACCAACCGAAAAGTAGCCCGGTCTTATGACCCCGCCACCACCTTCACCACGGTCATTGATTTTTACCTTTTGTCGCCGAACGTGGAGCTGCTCAGCGTACAGGGCGTTTCGCTCGATTTTGCCCATTCTGATCACCAGCCTGTTCAACTAAAGGTTCGGTTGCGCTAATGAGTCGCAGGTTTCTGTTGGCCTTAGACCAGGGCACGACCAGCTCACGCGCCATCCTGTTTGACCGCAGCGGTGCGGTTTGCGGAATCGCCCGCCGCGAGTTTGCCCAACATTTTCCCAAATCCGGTTGGGTGGAGCACGACGCGGTTGACCTGTGGCAGACCCAATTGGCCTCGGCTCAGGCGCTGTTGCGGGAGCAGGACGTCAGCCCCGAACAGATTGAATCCATTGGCATTACCAACCAGCGCGAGACCACCGTGGTGTGGAACCGGCGCACGGGAGCACCTGTTCATCGAGCCATTGTGTGGCAGGATCGCCGGACGGCGGCGCATTGTGAGCAGCTCAAAATCCATCCGGGCGAAGGGTTTTTTCGGCAACGCACCGGTCTGGTGTTGGACGCCTATTTTTCAGGCACTAAGCTGGCCTGGATGCTGGATGAGGTTCCCGGGGCGCGGCAACAGGCCGAAGCCGGCGAACTGCTTTTCGGCACCGTGGACAGTTGGCTGATCTGGAACCTCACCGGAGGAGCCGTGCACGCTACCGATCCTTCCAATGCAAGCAGAACCCTGCTGTACGACCTGCACCAGGGCCGTTGGTCGGAGGAATTGTGCGAGGCCCTGAACATCCCCATGCGCATGCTGCCCGAAATCCGCGACTCGAGCGGATTCTTTGGGCAGACCCAGCCGCACTGGTTTGGCGGGCATTCACTGACCATTGCCGGAGTGGCCGGCGACCAACAGGCTGCTTTGTTTGGCCAGGGATGCCTGGAACCAGGCATGGCTAAGAATACTTATGGTACGGGTTGTTTCCTGCTCATGCAAACTGGAAATGTGCCCGTAGTTTCGCAGCACGGACTGCTGACCACGGTAGCCTGGCAATTGGAAGGGAAACTATCTTATGCTTTGGAAGGCTCTGTTTTTGTAGCTGGAGCAGCCATTCAATGGTTGCGCGATGGGTTAGGATTGTTGGAACACGCGGAAGACAGTGAAAGCCTGGCTGCTCGCTGCGAGGATTCCGGAGGCGTTTATGTGGTACCGGCTTTCACCGGATTGGGTGCTCCCTACTGGGACATGTATGCCAGGGGAGCCATTTTTGGCCTGACCCGAGGTACCGAAAAGAGCCATCTGGTGCGCGCCACCCTGGAAAGTTTAGCCTACCAAAGCCGGGATATTCTGGATGCCATGAGTGCCGATGCCGGAGAACCCCTAAGGCAATTGCGGGTGGATGGCGGGGCGGCAGCCAACAATCTGCTGTTGCAATTCCAGGCCGACTTGTTGGGTATTCCGGTCTGGCGACCTTCAGTTTTAGAAACCACGGCATTGGGCGCAGCCTGCCTGGCAGGATTGCCCAGCGGTTTCTTTGAACTCGAGGATTTGAAACGCGGGTTGCATGGCGATCAGACATTTGAGCCTACCCAAAGCGAATCCTGGCGGGAAGAGCGCTATCTGGGTTGGCAGGACGCAGTTCGGCGCAGTATGGGTTGGTTAAAAGATCGCGAATCACCCTCCCATGTTGCCCCTTCTTCCTGATCCCCCTTTCGAACTAACGCAACAAAATGGAAGCGGCAAAAAGCAGGAGCAAAACGGGTAAGCCCAAGCGATCGGGCAAACTCAAGACCAAGGCCGCGATCAACCTGAGCCCGGCCATTGGGAGCTCTTTGCACAATTGGCTGTCCAACCTCCTGGCCTACGGGCCGCCCTCCTGGAAGTTCATCCCGCGCGTGTTGTTTGTCACGTTGGTCAGTTTGATAGGGCTTCCGTTTCGGATGTGGGAAAGTTGGCGTTTGCGCAAAAAACTCAAGGCTACCCGCCTGGCGGATGATCCGGTTTTTATCATTGGCCACTGGCGCGGCGGCACGACTCTGCTGCACAACATCCTCTGCGAAGATCCGCAGTTTGGGTACATCACCATGATCCAAGCGCTGTTTCCCCGGTCGTTTATGACCACGCGATTTTTCCGCTGGTTTTTGCAATTCGCTATGCCCCCTACCCGGCCGATGGACAACATGGAGCTGACTATTGATGCTCCCCAGGAAGACGAATTGGCGTTGAGCAATATGACGCGCAACAGCCTCTACAATGGATGGCACTTCCCTTGGCGGCTCATGGATTTTTACCGGCGTTGGGTGGAGTTTGAAGGCATTTCGCAGGAAGGGCGCGACACTTGGTGGCGGGAATATCATCGACTGCTCAAGCGCGCTACCCTGAACAGCGGTGGCAAGCGTTTAGTGCTAAAAAATCCAGCACACACCCCGCGCATGCTTGAAATTTTGCGGCGCTACCCCAATGCGCGTTTCGTGCACATTTACCGCAATCCCTTTGAAGTTTTTCTTTCTACCAGACACCTGTATCGAAGCGCAGTGACGCCCTTCATCGTACAAAAATATCCGGAGGCAAAAATGGATCGGGATTTCGTGCAGATTTATGCGCGCATGATGAAAAAGTTTTTTGCCGATGAAAAAAAGATGCCGACAGACCGGCTCTACACCATTCGGTTTGAAAACTTTCACGAGAACCCAATGGGGACTTTAGAGGAATTGTACCGAACCCTTGGCATTAATGGATTTGAGCGGGCAAGACCTCATTTTCAACGCTACTTGGAATCGCAAGGCGACTATCGCCAAAACAGCTATTCCATGACCGAAGAAGACAAAAGTACGGTGCAGCGCCACTGGGGTTTTGCTGTAGAGCATTGGGGCTACACGGTTCCAGAATAACAACATACGTCAATTTTAGATATTGCTGGCTGCTTGTCTTTATAAACATTATGGATAGAACAACCTATCCATATCATTAATTATGGATAACATAAAATCTGTCGTGCTGGTTCGCGAAGGCGCCCCTGAGCGGGCGTTTTCCTTGCAGGATCAGCCATGCCCCATTCCAGCGTCTGGCCAGGTGCTCATTGAGGTAGAGGCATTCGGCTTGAACTTTGCCGATGTCATGGCCCGCAAAGGGCTGTACCGCGACCGTCCACCCCTTCCAACGGTACTGGGGTACGATGTAGTGGGCAGGATCAGTGCCGCCGGAAGCGGTGTAACGCGGTTGAAAGTGGGGCAGCGCGTTACGGCCATGACCCGTTTTGGCGGCTATTCTCAATATGCGGTAACCCAGGAACCCGCGGCCGCTGTGATTCCCGAAGACATGGATGCAGGCGTTGCCTTGGCCCTGACGACGCAATATTGCACGGCCTGGTACGCAGCCGAAGAATGCGTACGCCTCCAAGCCGGTGAGCAGGTATTGGTACACGCCGCGGCTGGCGGTGTGGGAACAGCCTTGGTTCAACTAGCTCTCCGGCGCGGGGCGATCGTTTATGGCACAGCCGGATCTGCAGAAAAACTTCAAGCGCTCAAAGTCGCAGGCGTACATCATACTATTGCTTATCGCGAGCGCGATTGGGACCAGCAAATTCGAAAATTGTGCGGAGCGCGGGGTCTGGACGTGGTTTGGGACAGTGTTGGGGGAACAACCTTTCGCAAGAGTCTGGCGCTGTTGGGCGCAGGCGGCCGGATGGTGGCCTATGGAGCCTCGTCGCTTTCTGATGCCCGCAATTCTTTCCAACGCAGTTTGCGGGGACTGGCATTTGGCATCTACCATCCCGTTCGTTTCCTAATGCCCTCGCAGTCGCTGATTGGGGTGAACATGCTCCGCATCGGCGACGAACGGCCGACAGTATTGGAGCGCTGCCTGCGTTCGGTGGTGGCCTGCACAGCCGCTGGAGAACTCAAGCCCATTGTTGGAGGCAACTTTGACGTTAAAGACATCGCCAAAGCCCACGCGTTTCTGGAGAGTCGCCAGAGCAGCGGCAAAGTCGTCGTGCGTTGGATGTAAATTTGCCGGACTTAAAGGGCCCTTCGCCCGGAAATATTTCCCAGGCATAGCAGTATGGCACAGCAAAAAAAATCAGGGTGGTTGTATTGGGTTCGAAAGATTTTGCGCGTGCTGCTGCTGCTCGCATTAGGTCTTGCGGTGCTGGGGCTTTTAGGCTTGGAGGGGCTGGATCGGTATTTGTCTACGGACCGTGGCGCGCGCTGGATTTACAGAAAGACGCCGGAGCCCATTGCCGTGCACTACACGGATTCAGGACTTCGTTATATAGAAATTGGTGATCCCGAAAAACCGGCGCTTATGCTCCTGCATGGTTCGCCAGGCAGCATCATGGATTGGCGCGGTTTTGCCCGTGACCCGGCCGTCTACGACCAGTATCGGCTGTTGATTCCGGAAAGGCCGGGCTATGGGGGCAGCAAACCGCGCGCAGCCGAGCCATCAGTGCGGGAGCAGGCCAGGCGTTGCCTGGAAGTCTTGTCGGGCGAAGGGGTTCCGACTGTTGTGGCAGGGTATAGTTATGGTGCACCGGTGGGCCTGGCCATGGCCGGGATGGCCCCGGATAAGGTGGCTCGCTTTGTCGGTGTGGCGGGACAATACAATCCAGACGAAGAAATGACTCTGCCAATTTCTTATATGATTCGCTTTGGTATATTTCGTTATATGCTACCGCGCTGGCTGTGGGTTTCCAACGTAGAAAAACTCGGACATCCCGCTGCGTTGCGCGAAGCCATGCCCCTCTTCGATCAGGCGAATGTGCCTATTGACCTTATTCATGGACTGCCCGATGCCATCGTGCCCTACGGCAATTCGCCTTGGTTGGAAAAACGATTGGGCGAACGGGTTCGCGTGCATAGCGTGGCGCAGGTCGGGCACGAGATGCCTTTTTCCAGCATGGATACGATTGTTCAATTTGTGTTGCGGCCGGAGCGTTTTTTTGGGGAGTAAGCCTGGCTGGGCTGGTTTCACGGCGTATGTAGCACTTCAGCCATCATTTTGCCCATCGATTGCCGCTCGTTTGTCCTTCGATTGCCGCTCGTTTGTCCTTCGTTTGTCCCTCGGGAAGAACCGGGCCAAAGGTTATCTTTGCCCCGGAGATGTGCCAGAGTGGTCGATCGGGCCGCACTCGAAATGCGGTGTACTCGCGAGGGTACCGGGGGTTCGAATCCCTCCATCTCCGCCAACAAGACCAGCCATGCCAACCCCCGAAAGGGAGTGTCCAACTCGGTCAAGCAGCGAGGAAAGCTTGCTTTCCGGAGCTGCGAGACCGAGTTGGACAAGCCGCGACAGCGGCGGCATGAGGCTGGTCTTGTTGTACCCCCCACCCCAGGGATGCCCGAGCGCAGCGAGGGCAATCCCGACCCCAGGGATGCCCGAGCGCAGCGAGGGCAATCCCCACCCCAGGGATGCCCGAGCGAAGCGAAGGCAATCCCGACCGAAGAAGATGCCCGAGCGCAGCGAGGGCAATCCCCACCCCAGGGATGCCCGAGCGCAGCGAGGGCAATCCCGACCGAAGAAGATGCCCGAGCGAAGCGAGGGCAATCCCGACCGAAGAAGATGCCCGAGCGAAGCGAGGGCAATCCCGACCGAAGAAGATGCCCGAGCGAA